>Ga0078972_1000435_pt1 | contig 174113 bp, 158 predicted proteins | sample YelNatPaOPGAMG01_FD_67568 | JGI IMG/M metagenome (GOLD analysis project Ga0078972, IMG submission 67568) | Hot spring thermophilic microbial communities from Obsidian Pool, Yellowstone National Park, USA - OP-RAMG-01 (SPADES assembly) (version 2) | ecosystem: Environmental > Aquatic > Thermal...
GCCCCCACGGGGTTGCGGGATCGGTGTCTGTTTGAGCTGGTGTATTCGGCGGGTCTTCGGGTTTCCGAAGCGGTGGGTATGGATGTGACGGATGTTTATTTTTCCGAAGGGGTAATTCGGGTTCGGGGAAAGGGGAAAAAAGAACGGCTTGTCCCCTTTGGGGGGGAGGCTCGTTTTTGGCTCCACCGATACCTTAGCGAAGGGCGGCCCCTGCTTTCCAAACAACGTCAAAGTTCCGCCCTTTTTATCGGAAGATCGGGGAAAAGACTTTCCCGCAAGGGAATATGGAAAAATTACTCCCAGGTGGCGATTTTGGAGGGGACCTCAAGCAAACTCCATACCCTTAGGCATAGTTTTGCCACCGAATTGCTCGCCGGCGGGGCGGACCTTAGGTCGGTACAGGAATTGTTGGGCCACGCGGATTTGGGGACCACCCAAATATACACCCATGTGGATAATCGGTTGTTAAAGGAAAGTCACCATCGGTATATTCCCCAACTACGGGGGTATCGGGAATGAAAAAATTAACCCGAAAGGCCATAATCCTGCTGGCTGTCCTTACCCTTATCGTGGGGGTGCTTTTAGGCCTGTTCTTTTACAGCCGCTCATCGGGGCAGAGTATTTTAGCCACCCGCATCGTCGAAATGGGCCCCGCTGGAGCCCCTCCGGCGACCATAGAGGGTCTTAAAGCGGCCATCGCCACCTATGAAAATCGCATTGAACAGCAGGTTAAGGATGTAGCCCAGGTGGGTATCTATTGGAAAATCCTGGCTACCCGGCTGATGGATAGAAAAATGTACGGCGAGGCCCTGAAGGCCATAGAGAAGGCGGTTGAATTTTATCCCGAGGACCCGAGCCTGCAGTACATGGAGGGTATTTCGGCGGCTAATTTGGCCAAATCTATCCATAACGTGGGCGGGTCGGACCAGATTATACAGCGGGAACAGCTGTTCAAACTAGCCGAAGAGGCCTACCTGCGGGCCATTGCCCTGGATCCCACCTATTCCAGGCCCAAATACGCATTGGCGGTTCTCTACGTCTTTGAGCTGGATAAGAGCGAAGCCGCCATCCCCTACCTGCTGGATTATCTGCGCCTTCAATCCAAGGATGTGGACGCCATGTTTGTTCTGGCCCGCTCGTACTACACCACAAACCAGGGCCAAAAAGCGGTGGATGTATACGACAAAATCCTCAGTTTAACCAAGGACCCGGTTAAAAAAACGGAAGCGGAAAATAATAAAAAACAAATATTGGACGGTCTTTATGGGCGATAGGGGGTTACTTGACCTTTCCATAGCGAGAATTCCCTCCTTATCCTGCGCCCACAGGGTTCTTTTATCCCAAAAACTTGACAGGGAAAGGGATTTATCGTTACTTTCACTTTTGGATCTAGAAAAAATAACCGAAAAAGCCTGGTCCCTGCCTTCCTGGAACCCCGAACAGTATATAGAGGAAGCCCAGCGGGATTTAGAAGCCCTTAACCGGCATGGAATAGCCTACGTGGCCTACGGGGATAGGGAGTATCCTCCTTTGCTACGGGAATTGACCGATCCACCGGTGGTTCTGTTCTATCGGGGTGTTTTGCCGAACCCCGAACAACCCTTGGCGGCTATCGTGGGGACCCGACGACCCAGCGGTGCGGGCGCGGCGGGGGCCTACGAGTTTGGCCGTGAACTGGCCCTATCGGGGGTTCCCGTAATTTCAGGCCTTGCCAAGGGTATAGACGCCCAGGCCCATCGGGGGAATTTGGAGGGGGGCGGAAAAACCGTTGCGGTCTTGGGTAACGGGTTGGATCGCGTATACCCCGCGTCAAACCGCACCCTGGGTCGCAGAATTGTGGAGAGCGGCGGGGCGTTGATTAGTGAATACCCCCCCGGAAGTCTGCCCCAAAAATGGCATTTTCCCGCGCGAAATAGAATTATTTCCGTGCTAGCCCGGGCCACGGTAATTATAGAGGCCCCTGAAAAATCCGGTGCCTTGATTACTGCCCAATTTGCCCTGGACCAGGGACGGGATCTTTGGGTCGCTTCGGTGGGGCTTTCATCCCCCTACGGCGCTGGGGGGCGTGCGTTAGCGGACCAGGGGGCCCGGGTGGCTACCTGCGGTACCGCGATCCTAGAGGATTGGGCCCCCTTACCACAAAAACAAACGCGGGAGTCCAAGGAACAGAGGAGTGAAGTATGGCGTTAGCTAAAACAAAAAAAAGTAAGGATGAAAAAAAAATTCTCGTGATTGTGGAATCCCCTGCGAAGGCCAAGACGATTGAGAAATATTTGGGATCCAAATACTTTGTCAAGGCTTCCATGGGACATCTAATCGATCTTCCAAAATCAAGGATCGCCATAGACGTGGATCACGATTTTGAACCCGAATATATCACCGTCCGAGGACGGGCAAAATTATTAAAGGAATTGCAAAGCGACGCGAAAAAATCCCAGACGGTTTTGCTGGCCAGTGATAATGACCGGGAAGGGGAAGCCATCGCGTACCACCTGCGGAACGCCATAAGCGCGAAAAATCCCCTGGTACCGATAAGGCGGATTTCCTTCAACGAAATTACCCCCACGGCCATTAAAGACGCCGTGGCGAATCCTTCGGAGATCGATGAACCCAAGGTGAACGCCCAAAAGGCCCGGCGGGTTTTGGATCGGCTGGTGGGCTATAATCTTTCTCCTCTGCTTTGGAAAAAAGTAAAAAATGGACTTTCCGCTGGCCGGGTTCAGTCGGTGGCCCTCCGACTGATCTGCGACCGGGAACGGGAAGTGGAATCCTTTATACCCGAGGAATATTGGACCCTGGATGGGGACTTTAAAAAGGGCCACGCCACCTTTACCGCCCAGCTCGTTCAGTGGGGAAAGGAAAAGGCCGAATTAAAGACCCAAGAGGCGGTCCAAGCTATTATTGACCAAATTTCAGGGAAGCCCTGCACGGTGTCGGATATTCGGGAAACCGAAAAATCCGTTCGACCGAAGCCCCCCTTTACCACTTCCACGCTACAGCAAACCGCCGCGAACCGCATTGGTTTTACCAGTAAAAAGACCATGCAGATCGCCCAACAGTTGTACGAAGGGGTAAGCATGGGAAATAACCGGGTGGGCCTGATCACGTATATGCGTACCGACTCCACGCGGATTTCCCAAACCGCCTTGACGGAGGTGAGGAAATGGATCGCCGATAATTTTAGTTCCGATTTGCCGGACCAGGCCCTGGAATATGCGGTAGAAAAAAAAGCCCAGGACGCCCACGAAGCCATACGGCCCACCTACGTGACCTATACTCCCGAGGCTGTCAAAGACTACCTTTCCCGGGATCAACTTCGATTGTATACCCTTATCTGGGAACGTTTTGTTTCCAGCCAAATGAAAAACGCCCGGACCAAGACGGTCAGCGTGGATATCGCCGTGGACCAGGCGATTTTTAGGGTTTCGGGGACCAAATTTGTGGACAAGGGATTTTATAAGGTTTTAAAACTCCTGGCCAGCAAGGAAGAAAAGGCCTCCCCCCTGCCGGAAATGAAGGTGGGGGAACTGGCGGAACTTTTAAAGTTTTATCCCGAACAACATTTTACCCAGGGACCGTCCCGGTATACCGACGCTTCCATCGTTAAGACCCTGGAAGAAAAGGGCATCGGCAGGCCTTCTACCTACGCGCCTATCATTTCGGTACTCCTGGAACGGTATTACGTAAATCGATCCAATAAACAACTGGTTCCCACGGTGTTGGGAAGGATGATTTCGGATATTTTGGTGGAGTATTTCCCGAACGTGGTGGACGTGGGGTTCACCGCCCGGATGGAAACCCAGTTGGACGAGGTGGAGGAGAATCAGGTCCGGTGGCCCGATATGATTCGGGAATTCTACGATCCCTTTAAAAGTCGGGTCGACGAGATCGCCAAATCCATCGAATCCTTTAAGGGTACCCTGGATGAAAAAACCGACTATACCTGCGAACTCTGCGGTCGGCCCATGGTAAAAAAATTGGGCCGGTTTGGTTATTTTTTAGCCTGTTCGGGGTTCCCCGAATGTCATAACACCCGTTCTATTCCCCTGGCAAAATGTCCCCGTCCCGGATGCGACGGGGATATCGTAGAGAGGAGAACCAAGGGCCGAGGTAAGGCCTTTTACGGTTGTACCAATTACCCCACCTGCGATTTTATTACCCATTTTAAACCCCTGGCTTTGAAATGCCCCAAATGTGGACAATTTTTGGTGGAAAAATACGATAAAAAGAACGGAACCCATAAGGCCTGTATCAATCCGGATTGCGACTACCTGCACAGTCAGGATGAGGAGGGGGAGCATGCCGACGAAGATTGAGGACTACGTAGCCTATCTCCGTTCCGTGCGGGGGGTCTCGCCCCAAACCCTGGTGGCCTACGGTCACGACTTGGAACGGTTCTCCCAGTATTGCAAAAACGCAGGCCTGGAAGTCGAAACCGCTACGCCCTACGAGGTGCGTTCCTTTATCGCGGACCTAAGCGCCGAGGGCATCGCTTCGGTTAGCGTGAACCGGTGTCTCTCGTCCATCCGGGGCTTTTACCGTTGGATGGTACGGTTTAACTATCGCTTGGACGATCCTACCTCGGCTTTACGGAATTTGAAGACCCCTACCCAACTGCCGTCCTTCTTGTGGGAGCAGGAAATGGCCGCCTTCGCCGAGATCCCCGAAAAGGCGGGGATCCTCTGGCCTGAACGGGACCACACCCTTATTCTCGTTATGTATTCCGCTGGATTACGGATTTCCGAGGTCGCTTCTTTGGAACTCCAGGTCCTGGATAGGGATTTGGGGGGAGCTCGGGTTCTGGGAAAGGGTAACAAGGAGCGACAGGTGTTTTTTTCCGACGAGACCAGGGACGCCTTAGCCGTGTATCTAAGCCAGCGGAAAAACCGGATCAACGCGGAACGTCCCACGGACGCGCTTTTTATCAATAGAAACGGCGGTCCCCTATCTATTCCGGGAATCCGTTGGATTATCGCCCGGTACGCAGAACGTTCGGGGATACAAAAGAATATCCACCCCCATTCGTTACGCCATAGCTTCGCTACCCATCTTATAAACGCGGGGTGCGACATTCGGGTGGTTCAAGAATTGTTGGGTCACGCGGGGCTTTCTACCACCCAACGGTACACCCACGTGCATATAGAGGGTCTTAAACAGGTTTATCGGCACGCCCATCCCCATGGGGCGGCTAAAAGGAACGGAAAATGAAGATTAGAAGCACCACGGTTATCGCGGTACGTCGGGACGGAAAGGTAGCCATGGCCGGGGACGGTCAGGTTACTGCGGGCAATACGGTTATGAAGAATAACGCGAAAAAAGTGCGAACCCTTTTGGACGGTCGGGTCCTCTGCGGTTTTGCGGGGGCCACCGCCGACGCGTTTACCCTTTTTGAAAAATTTGAGGAAAAGTTAAAGGAGTATTCGGGGGACCTGGCCCGAGCGGCGGTGGAATTAGCCACCGACTGGCGTACCGACCGGGCTCTGCGGAGGCTGGAGGCCATGCTTTTGGTGGCCGATAGGTCGAAAACCCTCCTGATCTCCGGAACCGGAGACGTGATCGAACCGGCGGACGACGCCTTGGCCATCGGTTCCGGGGGGCCCTACGCGTACGCCGCTGCCCTGGCCTACTTGGACGGTACCACCCTGAGCGCGGCGCAGATCGCCGAAAAGAGCCTAAGGATAGCCGGTACCATTTGTATCTACACCAACGATCATATAACCCTGGAGGAGCTGGCGTAAGATGGCGGATAAAAAATTAGATAGCCTGACCCCCCGCGAGGTGGTGGCCGAACTGGATAAGTATATCGTGGGACAAAAGAAGGCCAAACGGGCCGTGGCGGTGGCCCTGCGAAACCGGATCCGCCGTTTGCAACTGCCGCCGGAGGTTCGGGAAGATATAGCTCCTAAAAATATTCTGATGATCGGTCCCACGGGGGTCGGAAAAACTGAAATCGCCCGCCGCTTGGCAAAGTTGTCCAACTCACCCTTTTTAAAGGTAGAGGCCACCAAATATACCGAGGTGGGCTACGTGGGTAGGGATGTGGAGTCCATGATCCGGGACCTTATGGCGGCGGGTGTCCAGATGGTTAAGCAGGAAATGCAGGAATCCGTAAAAATGGAGGCCGAAAAAAGGGCCGAGGAAGCCCTGCTGGACCTACTACTCCCGGGGACCGCCAAAAAAAACACTTCCCCCGCCACCTCGATGGGCAAGGCTCTGGGGGCTTTTTCTCTCCCCATGTCATCCCCCGCCGAAACCCCCTCCGAGCCCGTTTCCGAGGCCTCCCCTGCGGAACCGGAGGCCCAGGAGCCCAAGGATTCATCCTCCCGGGAAAAAATGCGGACCCTGCTTCGGGAAGGAAAATTGGAAGACCGGATGGTGGAATTAGTCATCCAGCAGGCCCCCCAAATCCCCGCGTTCGAGATGTTCGGCGGCGGAAATGTGGAGGATCTGGAAAGCAGTCTTTCCGGCCTGGCGGGGCTTTTTGGGGGCGGAAAGAAGAAAAAACTCGTTCCCGTTAAGCGGGCCCGAGAAATTTTAACGGCCGAGGAAGCGGAAAAATTAATTGATCGGGACCGGGTCTCCGATGAGGCCCGCCAGAGGGTCCAGGAAACGGGGATCGTGTTTATCGACGAGATCGATAAAATTGCCGTCAAGGGCGAACACGGCGGGGGCCCGGACGTTTCACGGGAAGGGGTCCAGCGGGATATTCTTCCCATAGTGGAGGGTTCCACTGTTTCAACAAAATGGGGACCCATCGACACGAGTCATATCCTCTTTATCGCCGCGGGAGCCTTTAACGTCAGTAAGCCTTCGGACCTTATTCCGGAACTGCAGGGGCGGTTCCCCCTGCGGGTAGAATTGGAATCCCTAGGGAAAGAGGATTTTCTGCGAATTCTGACGGAACCCAAAAACGCTCTGACCAAGCAGTACATCGACCTTTTAGCGGTTGAAAAGGTGGAGATCGAGTTTGCCCCCGAAGCCATAGAACGGTTGGCCGATTTGGCGGCGGAGGTGAACTCCCGGATGGAAAATATCGGGGCCCGGCGTTTGCACACCATTATGGAAGCCCTTTTGGAGGATCTTTCTTTTGAGGCCCCGGATATAGGTCCTGCTAAGATTCCCATAACGGCGGCCTACGTGGACGAACGGCTACGGAGCCTGGTGGTGGACCGGGATCTGGGGCGGTACATTTTGTAAAGACCGGGGGGATTTTAACCGATGTATAAAGAAGAAATCCCTTTTGTAAGGAGGTCCAGGTGACCATAGGCAACGATTTTTCCAAAACCGTAGATCTTCTCCAACGGGCCATGGACGCGAGTTTGATCCGCCGGGACGTGATTTCCAACAACATGGCCAACGCCGATGTACCAAATTTTAAACGGTCGGTGGTCAATTTTGAGAGTGAACTAAAACGGGCCCTTAATTCGGAAAAGGAGCGTCCTGCTTTGGAATTGACCCTTACCGACCCAAAGCATATTCCTAATTGGCGAGAGCGGGACTACCGGGACGTCCAAGTCCGACGGGTTTTAGATTACACTAGCACCGCTAAAAATAACGGAAACAACGTGGACCCGGAAGAGGAAATGATGAACTCCATGCAGAATCAGCTCATGTACACCCTGATGGCCCAGGCGGAAACCTTTGAGTTCGGCCAGGTCAATTTGGTTTTAAGGTAGGGTAGGGTATGGGACTTTTTAGCTCGATCAACATAGCCTCCTCGGGTATGACCGCCGAACGGCTCCGTTCGGATGTCATAGCCGACAACATCGCCAACGCTTCCACGACCCGAACCGCCGAAGGAGGACCCTTCCGCAGGAGTCGGGTTATCCTGCGTCCCCGGGTGGATCAACCCTACTGGCGGTCTCCCTTTCTCCCCGACATGATCGATAATGGCGTCGGCCAGGGGGTTCGGGTGGTTTCCGTGGAAAAGGACGACAGCAAGCCCCGGCTCGTCTACGATCCTACCCATCCGGACGCGATTAAAACCGGTCCCCGGGCGGGGTACGTGGAAATGCCCAACGTCAATATCGTTACGGAAATGGTAGATCTTATCGCCGCATCCCGGGCCTACGAGGCCAATGCTGCCATGATAAACGGATCCAAGGCCATGTTTCTTAAGGCCCTGGAAATTGGGGGGAGATAAATAGATGAACGTATACACGCCCACATTAGTAACCGGTGATAAAATTCCCATGACGGTAACCAATCCCCGGCACATGGTCCCCCAGGTGGGGGATTTTAAGGCCAGCGGTTCGGCCCTAGCCGCCCTGGGAGACCAGGTGGGGGCCCAGGGGGTTCTAGATGGGGCTGGATCCTTTGAAAAAGCCATGCTTCAGGCGTTGGATTCGGTAAACTCGGATCAAAATGAATCTACGGATCTGATGCAGACCATGATTACGGATCCCGAATCGGTGGACCCCCACGACGTAACCATTGCCATGGCCAAGGCAAACCTATCGTTAAATATCGCAAGGACCGTTTTATCCCGGGTTGTCCAGGATTGGAAGGAAATAATCAATACACGGTAAGTAGGGACCTGAAGTAGGTTCTTCTGGGGAGGGGAACATGCAGGAATGGCTTAAAAAGTTTTTGGAACAGATAACCGCGCTGTGGGGAAAATGGACGTTAGTTCAAAAGTTGATCCTCGCGGGTATCGTCGTGGCGGCAATCGCGGGGATGGTGGCCCTTTTTGCCGTATCTTCCGCTCCCACCATGGTACCGGTAATCGACGCGCCCATCAAGGACGAAGCGGCCCGGGATAAAATTATTACCCGTATAAATCAGGAAAACGTTAAGACCACCGTGTCCTCCACGGGGGTGATCATGGTCAGCGACGATAAAACAGCCAAAAAAATGCGCTCCATTTTAATCCGGGAAGATCTGGTTCCTTCGGGTACCGACCCCTGGGCGCTGTTTGATCGGGAACGGTGGACCATTACGGATTTTGAACGGAACGTGAATCTCCGCCGGTCCATAACCCAAATGGTTACCGACCACATCAAAGCCCTGGACGACGTGGACGACGCGAACGTCACTATCGTGATGCCCGAAACCCAGCTGTTCCAGGCGGACCAAAAACCCGTCACCGCCAGCGTTATTCTGATGCCTCGCCCGGGTAGCGACATTACTACCAATAGAAAGAAAATTGAGGGGGTCCAGAAGATCCTCAAGTTTGCCGTGGAGGGCCTTACGGACGATAACATCGTTATCACGGACCAAAACGGTATCATCCTGAACGATTTCGCGGGGATGAAGGACCTGGACCGACTGGAAATTTCAAAGCGAGAGCAGAGGCTTATTGCGTCTTTGGAAGCCCAATACCGGGCTTCGGTCCTCCGGGCCCTGCAACAGATTTATACCCCCGACCGGGTTCGGGATTTAAACATAAAAATTGATATGGATATGTCAAAAAAGAATATTCAAACGGAAGAGTTCTTCCCCGTCACGTTAAAACCCGACAATCCCAATACGCCCTACGACGATTCCCAAATCGTTCCTTCGATTACCCGCTCAAAGTCCACCTCCACCACCAAATGGGAGGGGACGGGCTTTAATCCCCAGGGTCCTGCGGGTGTGGAAGGTCAGACCCCTCCGGCCCTCAAGGATATGTCAAACCTCTACGGGAAGGTGGAACAGCAGACCCTGACCCAAAACGAGGAAATAAACAAACGGAACACCCAGGAAGATAAGAGCCCTTCTATCGATAGGGTTACCGTATCGGTAAATATCGACGGCCGGTGGAAAATCAAGTATAATGCTAAGGGACAGCCCGAGATAGGTCCGGATAATTCGATTCAGCGGGAGTATATTCCAATCCCGGATGATGAACTGAAAAAGGCGCAGGCCCTGGTGCAGGATGCCATCGGGTTTAATAAAAACCGAGGCGATTCGGTAACCGTCCAGAATATTCAGTTCGATAGGACCAAACAGTTCTCCGATGAGGATTCGACGTTCCTTCGGCAGAGGCAGTTCCAGACCTCCCTGATGTATTTCCTCGCGGGCCTGGCGGTACTTTTGATCGCGTTCATTATTTTCCGGCTTGTGTCCCGGGAATTGGAACGCCGTCGCAGATTGCGGGAAGAGGAACTTTCTCGGCAACATCAGATGATGCGGGAGAGCGCCCTGCGGCAAGCGGAAGAAGAGGGTGTCGAGGTCTCCATGTCCGTGGAAGAGAGAAAACGGATGGAACTGCAGGAATCGGCGATCAATATGGCTAAGGAGCATCCGGAGGATGTGGCCCAGCTGATTCGAACGTGGCTGTTGGAGGAGTAGGGTATGGCTAAAACATCCGCCGCTAACGCCGCTGGAGCGGCTCCCGCCGCCGGGGGCGGTAAAAGAAGCAAGTCCATCAAGGAGTTGACGGGACGACAGAAGGCCGCCATATTCTTGGTAACCATAGGCTCAGAAATCTCCGCGGAAATATTTAAGCACCTCCGGGAAGACGAAATCGAACAGCTCACCTTCGAAATAGCCCGGCTGGAAACCATCGAACCGGAACAGAAAGACGCTATCCTGATGGAATTCCAGGAACTGATGATGGCCAGCGAGTTTATCACCACCGGGGGTATCGATTACGCCCGGGAACTCCTGGAAAAATCCCTGGGAAGCCAAAAGGCCATCGATATCATCAACCGCTTAACCTCGAGCCTTCAGGTGCGGCCCTTCGATTTTATCCGGCGAACCGATCCTGCCCATCTTTTAAACTTTATCCAACAGGAACACCCCCAAACCATAGCCCTTATTTTGGCCTATTTGGAACCCAATAAGGCCTCTATTATCCTTCAGAGCCTTCCCCACGAGGTTCAAAGCGACGTGGCCCGTCGTATAGCCACCATGGATCGAACGAGCCCGGAAGTTTTACGGGAAGTGGAACGGGTACTGGAGAAAAAATTATCCACCCTGTCGAGTGAAGACTATACCGCCGCGGGGGGCGTAGAGAGCATCGTAGAGATTTTGAATCTGGTCGATCGATCCTCGGAGAAGCAAATCATCGAAGCCCTGGAGGACGAAGATCCGGAACTGGCCGAGGAAATCAAAAAACGGATGTTCGTGTTCGAAGATATCGTTATGCTGGACGATCGGGCTATTCAGAAGGTTCTGCGGGAGGTGGATTCCCAAGAACTGGCCAAGGCTCTCAAGTCGGTGGATACGGAGGTCCAGGACAAGATCTTCCGAAACATGTCCAAACGGGCCGCAGGGATGCTCAAGGAAGATATGGAGTACATGGGCCCCATTCGTTTAAAAGACGTAGAGGAAGCCCAGCAAAAAATCGTATCCATTATTCGGCACCTGGAAGACACGGGAGAAATTGTGGTTGCCCGGTCCGGCGAAGACGAATTGGTGGTATAAGGAATGGCCAAGGCGGTTTTTCGACCCGGCGAGGTTGTTTTAAGCGGAAAAAAAGTGGTTCTTCAACCGCCTGAGGCCTTTGCTCCTTTTTTAGCGTCCAAACAGGCGGCCGAGGAGGAAGACGAGCTTCCCGAGGTGGAGGAGTACGCCGGTCCTACGGCGGATGATCTGCGACGGGAAGCGGAACTCTTTAAAACCCAATGGGAAAGCGAAAAGGAAACCCTGATCAATTCGGCCAAAGCGGAGGCCGAGGCTATCGTAAAACAGGCCGAGGAAGCGGCCTTCCAGGAAGTTAAACGGAAAACCGACCAGGCTCAAAAGATTAAGCGGGAAGCGGAGGATGAGGCCGAACGGATTATCGCGGAAGCCCAAAAAAAAGCCCAGGAAATAGAACGGACCGCCCAAAGCGCCTTTGAAAAGGAGCAAAAGGAAGCGGAAAAACAGGGCTTTGAGGCGGGTCGTGCCGCGGGTTACGCGGAGGGAAAGGCGGAGGTCGAACGGCTGATCAATCGACTGCATACCATTTTGGAACGGGCCCAGGATAAACGGGCGGAAATACTGGCGGAGACGGAACAACAGGTGGTTGACCTGGTGTTGGTTATCGCCCGAAAGGTCATCAAAGTTATCTCGGAAAACCAACGGAACGTGGTGGTTTCCAACGTGGTGCAGGCCCTTCGTAAGGTCAAGGGCCGGGGAGATATCATCATCCGGGTAAACGTGGAAGATTTAAAATTGACCAGCGAACACACCAAGGACTTTATTCAACTTATCGAGGGTGTTAAAAACATCCGGGTCATAGAAGATTCTTCCGTGGATCGGGGTGGTTGCATCATAGAAACCGAATTCGGCGAAATCGACGCTCGGATACTAAGCCAACTGGCGGAACTGGAACAAAAAATTCTAGAAATTTCCCCGATAAAATCCCGAACCCACGGTCCTGCGGGGGAAAATCGATAGGCATTTTTGTGCCAAGGGGCCTCCTATGGAAAGCGTACTTGAAAAATATTTACAGGCCGCCGAAAGGCTTGATCCCATTAAATGCGTCGGTCGGATAGAAAAGGTCCAGGGCCTTTTAATAGAAAGTCGGGGTCCCCAGGCTATTATTGGGGAGGTCTGCCGCATTGATGTTCCCAAAGGCCGGGGGACCCTTCGCGCCGAGGTGGTGGGCCTTCGGGGGGATACGGTTCAGTTGATGGCCTTTGATGACGTCTCCGGTTTGGAGGTGGGGAACCGGGTGGTCGCCACGGGGGAACTGCTTTCGGTAGCCGTTTCCCCCAAGCTATTAGGCCGGACCTTGGACGCCCTGGGTCGTCCCAACGACGACAAGGGGGATATTGAATCCTCGGTCCGTTACCCCGCCATCGCCGATCCACCGGATCCCTTAAAACGAAAACGAATCCTTAGCCGAATCGCCACGGGGGTCCGGTCCATCGATGGAATGCTACCCGTGGGCAAGGGCCAACGGTTGGGTATTTTCGCCGGTTCGGGGGTGGGAAAATCGACCCTCCTGGGGATGATAGCCCGAAACACCAACGCGGACGTGAACGTGGTCGCCCTAATCGGAGAACGGGGCCGGGAAGTAAACGATTTTATCGCCAACGACCTGGGGGACGAGGGGTTAGCCCGGTCCGTCGTCGTGGTTTCCCCCTCCAGCGCCCCCCCCTTGGCCCGCCTACGGGCCGCCTACGTGGCCACCGCGGTGGCCGAATACTTTCGGGACCAGGGCTTGGACGTGATGCTCCTCTTTGATTCGGTTACCCGTTTTGCCCGGGCTCAACGGGAGATTGGTCTGGCCATCGGAGAGCCCCCCGCTACCCGGGGCTACACCCCCAGCGTATTCGATTCCATGCCCAAACTTTTGGAACGCTGTGGTACCTCGGAACGGGGAACCATTACGGGATTTTATACGATTCTGGTGGACGGAGACGACATGGACGAACCGATTGCCGATACGGTACGGGGTATTTTGGACGGCCACATAGTCCTTTCTCGCCGCCTCGCCCAAAGGAACCATTACCCCGCCATCGATGTACTCTCCAGCATTTCCCGTCTAGCGCCGGTGGTCTCGGGTCCCGTTAGCCGCAAGGCGGCGGGCTACGTTCGGCGGCTCATGGCTACCTACGCGGAGGCGGAGGATATGATCGACGTGGGGGCCTACCGTCCCGGAACCAACCCGGGGATTGACGAATCCATCGCCAAAAAAAGCCAAATCGATTCTTTTTTAATCCAAGCGGTGGAAGAAAAATCCGCCATTCCGGATACCCTAAAAAGCCTGGGCTCTATCGCGGAAATTGAAATTCCTGCGGAAGAAATGGGCGCCTACGGTGAAAAGGGATGAAACGGTTCCGTTTCGATTTGGAAAAACTTTTGGAACTCCGAAGCTACCGGGAGCATGAGGCGGAATTAGAGCTGGCCCACGCTATAGGAAATTTGACGCTGATCCAAAACCAGATAACCCAGTTGGCCCAGGAACGGTCCGCCGCGGCCCAGGAACGGTTTTCCCCGGGAAAAACGGTGGTAGAAATGCGCCGTACGGACGCCTACATTTTACGGCTGGATAAGGATAGGGATAGGCTTTTGGAGGCCGCCGTCAAAGCGGAACTGAAGGTCGATGAAGCCCGTTCGGCCTTCGCCGAGGCCCGTCGGGACCGTTTGGTTTTGGACAAACTTAAGGACAAACGGAAGGCCGAGCACCGGAAGGAAGCGATGAAGGAGGAAATTGAAACCCTCGATGATATTTCTTCCGGTACGGTAGCCCGCCGTTTGATCAATACTTAAACTCGCTATCCCCAATAAACTCCCGCAGAATGCTCTGGGGCGGTACAAATTGGCTTGGTATGGGGGCGAAATTTTCCAAAAATGATAAAAGCCGTTTTGCCTCCGCGTACTCGACCATGGTGGGCTTTACGGACCGCAAAAGGGGATCCGCGTACACCTTAAGGACCGCTAGTTCATAATCCAGCGCCGAATTAAAGGCCGCGTCGGCGTGTTCCTGGAAGGGGAATATATGAATTTTTTCACCCCTTTGGACGCTGGGCCACATTTTAATGGTTTCTTGGGCGGTCCTTCCCCTGAATTGGTAGTCCCGAACCATTCGTCGGATGAGGCGGTTATCGCTGGTGGGTATTCGGTTATGGTCGTCCAGATTGAGCTGGGTCAGGGCCGAAACGTAGAGCTTGAACTTCCGGTCCCCGCTGATTTCGGGAGTAAGGGCGTCGTTCAGTCCGTGAATGCCCTCCATGATCAGCATGCTTCGTCTGCCAAGGCGTATTTTTTTCCCCACCCCTTCTTTTCGCTTCCCCGCCTTAAAATCGAAAATAGGAATTTCTACTTCCTCGCCCTTAAAAAGTTCCAGTAGTTGTTTATTCAGGTAGGGTACATCCAGGGCTTCCAAACATTCGTAGTCCGGCTCCCCTTTTTCATCCAGGGGCGTTAAAGCTCGGCCCACAAAATAATCGTCCAAGCCGATGGCGATGGGTTCGATACCCATTACCCGTAATTGAATCGCCAGGCGCTTTGCGGAGGTGGTTTTTCCGGAACTGGATGGCCCGGCGATAAGAACCACCTTTACGGTGTCCCGGCGTTCATAGATCCGGTCGGCGATTTCAGACATTTTTTTCTGCTGAAATGCTTCGGCGACCTGCACAAAATCCTGGATCTTCCTCGTGGCGATCAGCTGGTTCAAATTCCCCACCGCATGGACGTTCACAATGCGGCCCCACTTTTTATATTCCTTGTACACGGAAAAAATAGTTGGGCTGTCCTCAAAGGGTTCTAGCGGAACGCCACAACCCACCGGAGGGAACCGGAGGAGGAAGCCGTTTTGATAGGCCCTTAGTTCGAAGGTGGTTAATAACCCCGTCCGGGGAACCAGGGCCATGATGGAAAGGTCCCTATAGTCTCGGCACTCGTTTACCGGAACCTTGGATTCGCTCCGTTGATCCAATAGGAGGGCCGTATCCGTTTGACCGCTTTTGGTAAATTGATCCACCGCGTCGGAATAGGCGAGGTATCTGAACCGTATCGGCAGATTTTCTTGAACGAGCTCCCGCATCTTTTGGTCCAGGGCGATCAATTCTTCGGTAGTAGGGGGCTGTTCGTCCACGAAGCTGTAATAGTAGCTGTGGCCCAATGAATGGCCCACGTACAAATTTCGGTCTGGGAAAAGTTCCTTTGCCGCCATCGCCAGGAGAAAGGCCAGGGACCGCCGATAAATCATCGCCCCGTCGCTGCCCGCCAGGGTGATGGGTTCCAGTACCGCGTTAACCTCCAGGCGCGTGGATAGGGCCTGAATCTCATTGTTTACCCGGATAGCGACTAATTCGCAGGGTTGGGGGCCGAAGTGATCGATCAGGGATTCAACGCGGGTACCATAGGGACAGCTTATAACCGACCCATCCTTAAATTGTACGGTAAGTTCGTTCATTGGCGTTTCCTTGTTTGAGCTGTGGAAAGACGTTCGCTCTCCCCCGGGGGAGTAAAGGTTTCCTCTATGGCCTGCAACCAGGCTCCGGGACCCACATACCGAAGGCCCTTGGGAAGGGACGCCTCCAGGTCCTGAAACGATTCTATGGGAACCTGGGCCGATATAAACCGTTCCAGGGCATCCTTGGAAAATTCCCGCTCCCCCTTTAGGGGGTAGGATGTTTCAAGTCCGTATTTCCGGAGAAATTCTTCCAAATTCACGCTTTCCTCCCTACGTGAATAATTCTAACTGTTTTTGAGTTCCCTGGGCTCTTTTTTTTGTCATTTTTGGTTTTTTTTGTTTTTCTTGAGCGAGGATGAAGGTGAGGATTTTCCTAATTTCCCCGTTTACAAAAACCCCATCGTGGTTTTCCAGGGCCCCCCGAAAGGCCGTTTCAGCGGCCAGTTCATCCTTTTCCCAAAGATATATGCCAAGAACACAAAAACCGTCGCTTTTGCCCAGGGCTTTTAGGAGGATAGAAAAATATTCCTGTCCCCCTATCCCCTGGGCATCCAGGTCCCGTAAAAATGAAAGGGCGTAACGAACCGCCAACAGGGGCCCATCCCCCCGTTTTTGCTCCCGTAATTCCCTTAAAACCCGTTGGACCAACCCTTCGTAATGGTCTATCATCCCCTGCCGAAGGGCTTCCTCCGCCTGTTCGGCCACCATAGCGATGGGATGGATCCGGGTGGTAATTCGATTGAACAGATCGGCCACCGAAGCGCTCGCGGACGCCATGTGGGTTACCAGCTTCTCTCCCCCAAAGGCCGAGGCAATCCAGGCAAGAAACAGGGGTTTTAAGACCCCCGGGGGGCTTTGGGGGTCTAACCGTTCCACCGCCAGGGCACAGGACCCCGTGTCCTCCTGATACAGGGCTTTTATCGCCCCTATAAGGATTTTCCAGGGTTCCACGACGGGATCCTGGAGCTTTTGGAGCCGTTCCATGGCCTCCGGATTTTCTATACCGTTGGTAACCGCGTCAAAGGCATCCACCAGGGCCCAATAGGGAGAGTCGATAGGAGCTTGGTCAAGAAGGGTGCGGGGATCGATGATGTATTTCATGAATCGAATCTAAGCTTACTCCCTTCGGCGCAAAGGGTCAAGGAATTTCAGAATGGGAAAACGCCAATCCTCGGAGGTCTTTCCCTCCTCGGTAAACTGCCCGTAGAGTTGGGATATATACTCCCGGATGCGCCCATCGTCCCCCGGCGCTAAATCGTGGGGGGACCTGAAAAGATTTTGGGTAAAGGATCTAGCTTCCTGGGGGGGGAAAAACTCCTCCTGGAAACGGGTCATACTGTAAAGGGCCGCGGGGACGCAATTAACGCTATGCTGTTTCACGTAGAGGACCGCTTCGGTTATCTCTAAGGCCCCCCTATAGAGTTCCTCGATTTGGGGTTTTAAAAGATCTTCTTCGTTAAACGTCCTGAGTATTTGACGAAATTGGGTGTAGGCTCGGACGACGACCATAACGTGGAGGCTGGGAACGCAGAGCAGGTGGGGGTCCGTAAGGTGGATTATTATAAACCGGGGATTTTTAAGGTACCGGGGCCGCCGGGTGGTCGAAAGGTTCTGCCGATACACCTGGGCCGCGTACCGATAGAGTTCCCCCATAGAGTCGATCAGCGCCGCCGCCGGTTCTATAGCCCGGTCCCCGTAACGCCGTAGGATGAATCCCAGGGCTCGAATCCAAAGGGAGACAAAATCCAAGTAGACGGATACCCGTTTGGGTTCAAAGGGTATCCGTTCGTCCAAAGGATGATCCACCTGGGATACGGGGATCCGGTGGGGGAAGAGGACCGCCCTATACTGAAGGAAAAAAAAATTACCCCATGCCGATCGAATGAGGTTGAAACTCGAACGGCGTAGAACGGGATGAGAAAAAACTCGAATCGCGGTCCTTAGGGTCGATTGATCGGAAATTCGTTCGCTAGTCAAAGCTCCCACTGCAACTCCAAAAGGGGCCCGTGTTGCTGGGCCCCGTAGATGTCCGTATCTCCGGGGGCTCCCGAAGGAATCGGGCGGCGCAGGGTCGCTTTGACCGCATCCGCCGGATCGAACCATATTACCGAAGAAACGTCCTTTTCATCTACCCCGTACAGCCGGGCTATAAGTGCGGTGTTGATCAATTCTTTATCTCTAAATAGAATAAATGTAGGTCGATCCTTAAAGATCACATCCAGGGTCAGTTCAAAGGGGCCGGAATTTTTTGATCGGATAATCCGGGCCACGTCCATAAGTCGTACGGTCATTGTTCAACCCTCCCGCGGTAAATTTTTTCTATTCTCCTCTTGGGACTTTGGGGGAACGTTACCGGATCGTCGATTCCCATAAGGTGGTACAGGGAAAATTCGTACACCGCCCCCATGGAGGTGTCCGACGGGGAGAAGGGAAACGCCAGGTTCCCCGCCGTGGCAATACGACCCTCGTAACCGTAGTGAAGAAGGGTCGATCGGGTTATGCCCGCCAGGGTATCGGCCTCTTCCTTTGTGGGAGCCACCGCCTCGATGATAAGGCCCAATTCGTAGGGATCGGCCCCCGCCTTTTGGGAAAGACGAATTTCGGCTTTACCCATGACACCGTTTTTGCCGTATACGTGAAAATAGACCTGTCCCCGTTGGTTTTTGTTCATGGAAAACACCTGGGCCCGAACTTTTTCCAACACCGAATCAATGTGGGCTATAAGAATGGGATCCCGGATACCCGCGAAGCTGACGGTCCTAAAACCAATAGGCCGGGCGCCCTCCAATTTTACCTTGTACGGGTGGGTTGTCGTATGCCGACTGCCGCTGACGGTAACCCTGCCATCCCGGTGATCCTGGAACGCGCAGTTCCGTAAATCCAGTATTCCCCCCGGCCCGGGGAGATGGTAGGGATCGCTTTTTTCGTACAGCGTATGGGCGGCGGTGGATTCCTTGGTAAAACGGCGCGCCGGATTCAGGGCCTCCAGGGTAAAGGAGTCCTCGCCCAGGGTCCCCAGCACGCAATCCGAGCCCGACCCGGGGGTTGCCGCGATGGCTCCGCACTCTAAAATTTTCCCCATGTGGATAGCCAACGCCTCGTCGTAGCCCCGTAGGATAGGCAGGGCGGCAAAATTGGCGGGATCGTAGCATCGGCCTGCCAAAACCACGTCCACCCCCTGTTTAAGGGCCCCTATCAGGGGTTCGACCCCCAGTTGGGCCACGATATGGGTAGTCTGGTCCAGGGCCTCCTCCGTCAACGGCGGTACGTAGAGCAGGCTCTCTATATTTCCGTTTCGGAGGGCTTGACGGACCGTCTCTTTGGAAACGTCGCTGGGAATGACCGCCATGGTAAAGCTAAGATTTTCTTCCTTCGCGATCTCTAAAATTATATCCCGGCACCATTCCAGGTGGGGTTCGGCCCCCGATCCACCGGCGCTTCCCACGATAACGGGAACCCCCAATTGTATACCCCCCAACAGCATAAACCGGAGGTCCCGTTTAACAAAAGCGCGGTCGGTAAAGGATTTTCCGCTACCCAAATAGTAGGGCCCCGGGTCGGAAGACCCGGCGTCCACCGCTATAACCTGGGGTTTTCGATTGAGCCCCGCTTTAAAAGAATCCTCTGGAAAACCGTACCCTAAAATCGCGGTGGGTGAAAGAACCCGAAATTCATCCTTTGGCATGACTCCCCCTTATGGAAAATACCGAAATGATCCGAGCCATTTCGTTACGGGTAATAGAAAAACCTTCGTCGAATCCCATCCCGGGTTTGGCTAGGAGCCGTTCGGGTCGACTGGCCATGGCAAGATGGACGCAGGCTCGGCTGGAAAGGTCCGTTTCGTTGCAGGTGCCCCCCTGATACGCCTCCACACCCACCTTTTTACAGTACAGAACCGCGTCCACGATGTCCTGCAGACCCCCCAAATCGGGGGTTTTAATTTGGATCATGTGGCACGCCTGGGCGGAGGCAAAATCCTTAATATCCTGCAGGGTGTTGCACCATTCGTCGGCCACGATTTTTACCGGCGAACCGAGTTGGCCCAGGTGCCTCGTAATGTTCCCCAGGGTTTCGATCTGCCGTTCCCGGTCCTCCACGTCCACGGGCCCTTCTATGTAAAGGTTAAAGGGCGCCGCGTCGGCTTCCAGGGAAGCGATATAATCGGCACAGCGGAGCGGATCGTCGTTAAAGATCGTTCCAATGGTTCCGTACACGTCCAGGTGGATAACCGGATTGTAGGAATCCCCCATCCGCAGTTCCCGGATTCGGTGGCTAAGCCAGCGGATATACTCCCGGAGCTTTTCCCCATCCTGTCCAAGTTTTTCGGGTACGTTGTTGATTAAACCGTGGGGCAGGGCGTCCACTTCCTTTAAAATCATTTTATCCGCGTTAGTGTACCGGTCATCCCCCGACTGGCCAAAGAGGGGAATGGGAGCCGGTACCATGGGGAGCCGCCATTCCTGGGCTACAATTTCCGCGGGAATAAGACCCGTGGCTTCCGAGCGGGCGTAGAGCAAGGCCTGGGTAAGACCGTACCGCAGGGCCGTGTGGAGCCGTCGGGGCTCCGGATCCGCTACCATGGGGTCTGGAAAGCGGAGGGTGTCGATAAAATTGGCGGGTCCCCGGAAACTATCGATTTCCATACCCATTAATAGGGGCTTTAGATTTTTTTCCAAAAAGGGGATATACCTTTGGCTATCCAACAGGGGATCCCGGCCTCCGGCGCCGGAGTACTGTACCGCCGCGCAGTCCCCGAAGGCAAAGCGGCCGTTCTCCAACTCCAGGGCTACGCCGATAACCTTCCCCGGCTGTCGTACCCGGGTAAACCCTGGGGTAACCGGTTTCCCCTGGTACGAGAACCCGTCGTGGGGAGCCCCCGCTTTGATGGCCCTTTGGTCGTCAAAATAATAGGCGCTGGACCCTTCGAAAAAATGTACCCGTTTAATCTTCATTTTGGCCTCCCTACCAATCTTCCCTTCCCAATGGCGTAAATATCGTCGGTTACCATCTGTAGTCCCACGGGCCGTCCTTCGGCGCGGGACCGTTCCTGCAAGCGCTGGTAGTGATACTCCAGCACATCCGGCGGCAGGGGCGTTCCACCGGGCTTAAAAACACGAACATACCCTTCGTTGTCCCGCATGGGGAGAATTTTCCCCCTGTTTTGATTGGATGGCGCGAAGGGTACGTCGAGAATCCCCGCCTCGAAGGCCCGAACCGCCGCCTCCCCCGGATCCCGGGTCTCCGAAAGGGTCAAGGCGGCTTCCAAAACCGCCCGGGTTTCCCGTTCTATCAGTTCAACTTCCCGATCCACCGCCGCCGAATCCAGAATTCCCTGGTCCGAAAGCATGTGGATAATCTGACCCGTGGCCCGCAGTCCCTGGGCGTTGGCCTCCTTGGTGGGGATTCCCATGGCCTCGTGGGGAGATTTGACGATAACCTTGGTGGCCCCGGCCATTCGGGCGGCCACGGACCCCCAGGAAATGACCGCGAAGGCCTGGGCCTCGTCCTCGGGAAAGCCCCCCATCCATTGATGGAACACCGTGGTCAGTTCGTAATCCGTAAAACCGGCGGATTTAAAGTAAAAATCCGCCAGGGGAACCAGGCTTCGCAGGGCCGCCACGTCCTGAACCAGGTTCCCGCACTGGCCGTACCCCAGGGTCAGGGACCGGACCCCCTGTTCTAGGGCTAAAAGGCCCTCCAAAATGGCTACCCCGTGGGATACGAAGGGGGGAACCAGGGTTCCCGTCAGGGGGCCAAAGGGTTCCCGGTTGATAGGAAGCCCCTGCTCTTCGTAGAGCCCCACCAGGCGGTCCACGTACTTCCAGTATTCGATGGACCGTTCAAGGCTGACGTTCTTGGCGTAGGGAATATTGTAGCTGATTCCCCCTCCCTCAAAGGACGTAAACCCCGACGCCAGGGTGATCTCCGCCAAAAGCCGCGCGTCGGGGGTTCCGTGCCGGACTTCCACCGGTTTGCTGACCGCTTCGGTAACCCGTTTACAGCCGGCGACCCCGTAATTCACGGCGGGAAATCCGTTTAAAAGGCTCGTCCCGGCGGTTTGGGATTTTTCTATCCCCTTGGCCGCCTCGCTGTACCGGTTTTGCCGGGTGTACGCGTCTATGGTGGTGGGCAGAAGATCCGCCTGCCCTTCGTTTTCCAAATATTTTAAAAGGCGGATATGTTCTTCCACCAGGGCGACCCCTGCCCGGGGTTGGAGCAGGGTTTTGCCCTCTTTTTTCGCCTTTTTCATGGCCAGGGCGAAGTTTTTTTCCTCCCCTATGGCCCGCTGGGTCGCGAAGCCCTCCTGGAGGCGCACCTCCGCTCCCGTGGGCCAGGTGGCCAGGGCCTCTTCCCGGAGCGTATTAAAGCGATCCAAGGGTATACGTTTATCCACCTTCATCGAGCTTGTTCCTCCTGTAGGGTAGGGCGAATCAATTGAACCGCCACGGATGGATAGTTTTTAACCAAATTGGCCGCCAGGGGTATTAGGTATTCGGCGTCCCGGAAATAACGGATCGATTCCAGCCGGGGAAGGAGGGCCCTTTGGGCCATTCCCCCGGAAAAATACCCCCTTTCCCCGGCTATCCCGGCCCCTTCATCCTCCGCCAGGGCCCTCAAGGCCCCCTGGACGATGGAAAAGGACCCCCCCTGGGCCAACCGGCCACCGCTTCCAATAATGGTGGTGATAAGGCTTAAATCCTTTCCGTTTTGTAGCCAGATGGGTCCCGTGGCGGTGTAGGTAAGGGTGGCGACGCCTCCGTGGCGGCGTATGGATTGGCCCACGCATACCTGGGCTAGAAAATCATCCAACCGTTGTTCCTCGGCGTTTTGGGGTATTATTTCGGGATGTTCCGCCGCCCTGCGGGCCCACCGCAAAAGTTCCCCGGCGCCTTCGGGCCCCAGAATACGTTCAGCCCAGTTTTTCCCCGTTTCCGCCGTGTGGAGGGCGCTCCAGCGAAGTCCCAAATCCCCTTCCACGGTCCGTTTAACGCGACCCTCGGGTAAGCCCCGGTACAGTCGGTCCTGGGATGTTTGGAAGGGGTCGGAAACCGAATAGACGTCCGTGGTCGCGCCGCCCATGTCTAGTATAAGGAGGCCCTCTTCCGTTTCTCCCCAGACTTGGGCAAAATCGTAGACCGCCGCCGGGGTTGGCCGCGGATCGGCGCTACAGCGTTCCTTTACCCCCTGGAGCCCCCGGCCTCGGATGATATTTTTAATAAAAAGATCGGCGATGCGGCTCCGGGCGGAATCGATGTCGATCCTGTCCAGCTCCGGCAGTATATTATCCGCCCCCAGGGCTTCCTTGCCCCCGGCACAAAGAATTTCCAGGGCCTGGGTTTGGACGTTCCGGTTCCCCGCGTACACCACCGCCGAACGGATGGCCGAACGGGCGAGTTTTTCTGCGTTGTGCAGAATGTAAACCCCATCCCCCCCGTCGGTACCCCCGGTTAGAAGGATGATGTCGGCCCCCTGGGCTTCGATGCGCTTGACATCATCATCCGACAGTTTGTACGCGTAGGTTCCGATTATTTTCCCCCCGGCGCACGCGGCGGCCATTTTTGCCGCCCGGACCGTTAGTTCGGGCACCAGACCGATGGCAATGATCCCCAGCCCCCCCTTAGCGGAGGAGGATAGAAAAATTTCCGCCCCCCGAGCCGCGTCTGCCCCGGCCTTTCGTCGGAGGGTATCCACCAAGCCCTGGTACACCTGGTTAAAGGCCCGTTCCAGGTTGTCCGTCGTGGTAGCCGTGGCACGGCGTTCCACCACCTGTGCCCCATCCAGGTCCACCGATATTCCCTTTGTCCAGGTGGAACCTATATCGATAGAAATTGCGAAGGCTGTCATGGTAATTTTCCTAGCGCCAGGGAGACTCCAGGTCCCCCTGGCGCCGCTTCAGCATCGAGCGGCGCAGATCCGCCGCCGCGGCTTCCAGATCCGTATCGGCGGGGAAAACCCGGTCGAACCCCATGGCGAGGAACTTTTTTTCCACCTCCGGGAAGGGGGTTTTCCCCACCACCAAATTTCCCCCCACCCAAAGGATGATATCTCCGATACCCCGCTCTATACAGCGACCCCGGAAACCCTCGCAATCGATCTCCCCGTGGCCGTAAAGACTGGAAACCAAAATCGCGTCGGCGCCGCTTTCGATGGCCGCGGAAATAAACTCATCCTGGGTAACCATGACCCCCAGATTAACCACCCGAAAACCCTTTTCGGAAAAAAAAGCATCCAGGATCTTGTTACCCACCGAATGGCAGTCAAAACCGATAACCCCTAGCACGAGGGTTAGGGGCCTTTCTTCCCCAATCTTTGTTTCCATCCTAGGCCTCCTAAGGGGTCAGCAGGTCTCGAACCCGCTCTTCCACGTACAGAATGGAACCCCGTTCCACCTGGTAGTCAAAAACTATCCATTGGCCCCCCCGGCTCATAAAATCCATGAGCGCCCCTTGGGCCTCTCTCCCTTCCGGATTTTTCCACGACGGAGGAACGATTACGATATCCTTATCCGAAATAAAAGATGGAAAGCGATCCAATTCGGTATACCGGAGGACGTCCACCCCATCGTCGATCATAAGATCCCGTAGTTTATTCAGGATAATGTCCCGGAATTGGGGGCTTTCGCAGATAATTCCCATGTTCCGTCCCGGTTTCACCGTGGCTAGGGCTATAATTGTATCCTGACTGGGGGAGAGGGCCACCTGGATGATTTTTTCCCGGTGTTTCGGAGCCATTCCCAACACCTCGGTATAGTGCCGGGCGGTCGTTAAAACTAAATCGAAGGGGCCCAACCGGGTATCCGCGTCCCCCGCCAAAGTCAAATCGTCTAATAAAAAGAGGGTCAGGGGCATGTGGGTAAGGAAGTTGAGTTGCTTTCGAAAAACCGCCAGGGTCTCGGGGTTGCAGTCCACCACCGCGATGGAAAGCTCCGCAAAGGCCCGTTCCCGCTCTAGGATACCCAATTCTACCAGGGTACGAATTTCTCGATACGAAAACCTCAGCTCCCGGAGGCTATCCACCATGGCGCCGATAAGATTAAGGGCCCGTTCCTTTCTTCCCGGGGGAGCCACATCCTGTTTGACGGAAATAAAACTACCCCTGCCGGGGATGGACTCTAAAAATTGGGACCTGCTTAATTCATCGTAGGCCCGTTTTACGGTCCCCCGGGCCACCCCTAGCTGTTCCGCCAATTCCCGTTCCGTGGGTAATTTATCCCCCGGCTTTAGAGTCCCTCCGCGGATAGCCCGGGTTATCTGTTCGATAATTTGACGGTACACCGGACTTTCGCTGGTCTTATCAATCCGTATTTGGGCGTCCATGGAATCTCCTGGTATAGACCAATACAATTGGTTTATACCAATACTATACCACCGGAATAGCCTAGGGTCAAGCGAAAAAGTATCGCCCCCGTAGGGCTTGACAAAGAGGCCTTTGACAGGGTGAACTAAGAGCCTGTTGGACTGGTGGATTTTTAATCCCCAAAGTTTACTTTGGGGATTAAAAATCCCGATAAACCAGGCTCTTTTGGCAGTTTGCAAGGTAAAAAATCGCAGATTCCTGCGATTTTTTATGATTAGACGGACAAGTCCGACAAACTGCTAGGAGCCTGTTGGATAGAAAACCGCCGCTTCCTTTTAGATGCGATGGTTTACCCTGGGTAAGCGGACAGACCGCCCCTGAGGAATGATTTTTTGCGACACTAGCTCATCTGGATAGAGCAGCTGCCTTCTAAGCAGCAGGTAGGGGGTTCGAGTCCCTCGTGTCGCGCTTTGTTAGCGAACTTCGATGGTCCAGCCGGGGAACTCGGCTTCCATGGTCTTGATGATCGACTGGGAAATTTTATCTAAAATAAATCCGTCCACGGTGGCGCAGGCTAGACACTCTCCCACGGGTTGTTGAACGTCCAAATGAACCACGATGGTCTTTTCGGGCTCGTGGTAGCTGAATTTTTTTACCAGGCCCAGTTCGGCTAAACTCAGCTCCGATTGGGGGTCTATTACTTCGTTCAAGACCTTATCAAACTTATCCGTCGTACTTCTATCCAATTCCATCTTCTACTCCTGGGTTTTATCTTTTGATAAAAACATGGGCAAACGAACGAAAATGGGCTCCACCAGCTCCTTAATACGATTTTTATTTGGAATTCCAAAAATATAAAAGGATTTAGTTTCCGAGTAAACGCAAAAATGCTTGAGCATCCAAGGCTCTGGAAGGGCCTCCAGGATCTTTTTTAAGTCGGCTTCTAGATTTTTATGCCGCCACAGAAGGATAAATCGTTTATTTCCCTGGACCATTTCCGATCGGGTCATGGAATCTAGACCATCGATTTTAGCTTTCCGAAGGTACGATTCCTCGATTATATGGCCTTCCCCGGAAAATTTATTTTTGGTAAAAATATTCATATACACGCGGTCCCGAACACCGATAAGGTGGGACACGGGTAGATAGAGAAACGAATGCCGGGGCCGCAGGGTTAGGGTCCCCTTGGCGTTGATAAAGGGATGCCCCAGGACGTACGTAAAATTGTACCCTATAAGGCCTCCGATATTGACGTAATTCGTATTGCTAGGCCGGAGTACCTCTTCCAGTTGATGGGTTATTTCGGAAGAAAGCCAGCGATTTTTTTTGGAACCGTAAAAATAGGCTCCCGTGGAGACTAGGGCTAACAGAATAAGCGCCACAAGAAGAAAGGGATTCATAGATTTCCTTTACGATGGGTATCGTGGTTGGTAAAGTCGGAAATTAATTTGGTCATGTCGATGCCCGCCACCGCGTTTCGACCGTGGAGCCCCGAAGAAACAAAATCGATCTCAAAAACAGGATAGCCGGAAAGTTTCTCGTTCAAATTCCACGGGGCGGTGGAAATCCCCTTTTTATTCAAACAGAGGGCCGAAAGGGGAATGTGAATTCGGTCTAATTCTTCTTGGATCCGTAGGGCTTCGGAAACCGATAGCTCGTCGGGATTTAAAACCACCGCCATGTAACTTTCCAGGGAAAACAAATTGGAAAGATCCCCCAGTCGGTTTTTTATGGACCCCAATTTTCCGTACACCCGGTCGTCATCCTTATCTACGCAACTGGAGGCCACGGGGGATTCGCTGTTTAAGCGGGTGATGGTTTGCCGCTTTTTTAAAATTCTCTCCCGTAATTTAGTCAGTTCCGCTACCCAGAGGGAAGATATGGCCGGCATGGCGAGAAAGCGCAGGGAAAGGGCGGTGGGAGGGGTATCGTAGACCACCAGGTCGTAGTTTCCCGAAAGATTACACCGGATATGCTCGATGGCCCACAGAACCGCGTATTCCTCCGTTCCGGGGGCGTATTTCATGATATCAAAAAAGGAGTTTAAGTTCAGCGCCATATCGTAGGAGTAGGTGGTAGCCAATTCTTGGCGGCTCTCTTCCAGATATTTTTGAACCCAGATGTTTAAATCAACCTCCAGGGCGTCTAGATGGGTTTCCACGTTTTTTGGCTGATCCCCTAATGTGGTTTCCAGAACATCCCCTAAATTGTGCGCCGGGTCCAGGGAAACGATCAGTACCCGTTTGCCCGATCGGGCAAGAGAAAGGGCGAAGGCCGCCGAAGTGGTAGTTTTTCCCACCCCGCCCTTGCCTAAAAAGAAAGCATTGGTTTTCATAGATTCCTAATCCACATCCAATATTCCAAACAGGGGTCCTATGGGGTCCTGGGCCGTATCCGATCGGGCGAGCATGATGGTCAACTCCCGTTCCATGTAGGGCAAAAGTTCCATGGCGATGGGTACCGGAGGCGAGGGCATTCCCACAAACCCTCCTAAAATAAGGAGAGAAAAAATATTCTCCAGTTCCTTCAATTCAAATTCGGCTATCCCGGTGGCCTTTTCTTTATGAACCTGGAGAAAAATTTTATACGCTTTTTTTACGTTATCCAAAAAATTATTCATAGGCAATCCTAGCATCGGGACCGGAAAAACGGAAGGGCTCCGTTACGAAGCCCCTCCGCCGAATGGGAAAATTGAGGCTGTCTGATAACTCTGTTAGTTATCAGACAGCCTTTGTATTTTCTCGGATTTTAGCGTTTTTGAGTCTTTCGACGTATTAAAACCAGTTAAAATCGCTAAAATCCTACGAAAATACGACATTAAGGGCTTTCACAAAATCCTCTGGGTTTTGTGAAAATCGCCTAATCCAAGGGAAGGTACCCCTGGACCTTACACGGCCTGGGCGTTCCCCTTAAAGTTTTTTAAGAATCCCGCGATGATACCGAAGTTCAGGATCAGCATAAATAGGGTTATAGCTCCAACCACTGAACCGGTAATTACGTTGTTGATCTTGGTCATGTCTTTGTAGAACGTGGGGATAATGACAATTTCGTACCAAATCAACGCCAGGGTTACCGTAACCCAGAGAAATACGGCCGGTATAAGGACGGCCAGCGTGTACTGGGGATTCATTTTTTTCTTAACCCAAATGGCGACAGTCAGCATGACCACCGACGCGAGAAGCTGGTTGGCCCCAGAGAAGGCGGGCCAGAGGATGGAGTAACCGCCGGAACGGGCAAGATAAATACCGGTAAAAGCGATAATCAGCGAAGCGACCCATTTATTGCTGAAAAAACCGTACCAGCCGGGATTTTTATCCTTCAACGGTAGGGCCATTTCCTGCACGATATAACGACCCAAACGGTTTGTCGTGTCCAATGTGGTCAAAGCGAAGGTGGATACCCACACCGCCGCGAAGAGGGTCATAAAGTTCATGGGCAGGAAGGGTAGCTGACTGCTGACCATCTTAGCGAAGGACTGGACAAAGCGCGGAATCGCGGGAGTGGCCATTAGTTTGTCCCCCAGGGCCGCGAAACCGAAGGCCGCGATGGACGTGACGACCAGGGTGGAGAGAAAGCCTTCCACCAACATGCCGCCGTAACCGACGAAGATCGCGTCGGTTTCCTTGGAAATCTGCTTGGAACTGGTTCCCGCCGCCACCAGGGCGTGGAAGCCCGAAAGGGCACCGCAGGCGATGATCAGGGGCACCGTGGGCCAGAAGGGCGAGGGTTGGCCGCCGATTACCTTGGCGCTGAAGCTGGTAAACACGGGGATCGAGTCAAAGGGGTGGAGACTGATAAGGGCGGCGATACCGCCAACTAAAAGACCAAAGTAGAGGAAGAAGGAAGAAAGGTAGTCCCGGGGTTGAAGCAAAAGGTTGACCGGGAGGGTGGACGCTAACACAATATAGATAAAGATAATGAGGAAGTAGATGTCCTTGCTCCACTTGACGGGTAACTGGTTTCCCGCCGCAAACGCTACGATAACCAGAGCCACACCGATCAAGGTTCCCCAACCAAGGCCCAGTTTGGACCGGTAAATGGCAAAGCCCGCAATAACCGCGGCGATGCAGAAGAACACGAAGGCCCAGAATACCCGTCCGTCCGCCGCGAACTGTCCAGCGACGATATCGCCGAAGGCCGCTACGACCAGGATACAGAGGAACAGGATAAACCAACCGAAGGTCCGGCCGGCTTTCTTACCGATCAGGTCCTGGGCGACAAATTGCATGGACCGACCGTCGTACCGCATGGAGGCGGTTAACGCCAAATAATCGTGTACGGCCCCAAGGAACACGTTCCCGAACCAAATCCACAGAAGTCCGGGGAGCCAGCCCCAGGCTACGGCGATCGCGGGACCCGTAATTGGTCCGGCGCCGGCTATGGACGCGAAGTGATGCCCGAATAGGACGTACTTATTCGAGGGTACGTAATCGACGCCATCGCTCAACCGTTTTGAGGGGGCGTCCGGAGCGTTGGAACTTTTAAGAATCTTGTCCCGTATGGTCCGGCCGTAGGTATAATAAAAAACGAGATAGAGAGCCAGCGCGAAAAGCGCTATTAGGGTGGACATTATCTTTTCCTCCTTAGTGTAGAAAGACTATCCATTTCAAAAACACGATATATCGTAAAATTTAATTTGTCAATTTTTTTCTTTTTTAGAAATTAAAATTCCGACGCTCCTTGAGTATTCCTACATTTTTGTAGTAAAATAGGGTCATGTCGTACCTAATGGCCCAGGATTCAGGGGAAGATGACGATACTCTTCGGCACATTGAAGAATTGGGGCTTCTTTTTGATATTGTCCGAACTCTGGACAAACACGTGGAGTTACGGAGCGCCCTGGGGCCCCTTTTGAGTATTTTAGAGGTCCGCTACGGTCTTCGGCGGGGTATGGTTACCCTCTTGGATCGTTCCTCGGGGCTCCTCAAAATAGAGGAAGCCTACGGGCTTACGGCGGAAGAGAAGGAACGGGGGCGGTACCGGTTTGGAGAAGGGCTGGTGGGCCGGGTTTTCGAAACCGGATTGCCGCTCACCGTACCGGATCTTGCCAAGGAACCCCGGTTTCTCAACCGGGCTGGAGGCCGCTCCAGGGAAGATCTGTCGGGGGTTACCTACTACTGCGTTCCTATCCGTTCTGGAGGCACCCTTATCGGAACCCTCAGCGCCGAACGTCGTTTAGGGGAGGGGGATTTTGAGGAAATTCGGACAAGGGATAACGCCCTGTTAGAAAAAGTATCTTCCCTGATAGCCGATTCCGCTAAATTGCGGGAACGAATCGTAGAGCAGGGCGGTCGGTATCCCTCAGGGGGTGCCTGCGACGAAAAGAATTCCTCCGAGTTAACCGTGGCCCCCCAAAGTTCCCTGATCGGCAGGAGTACGGCCCTCCGGTCGGTTTTTGACCTGGTTTCCCAGGTAGCGGACAGCGACGCTACGGTTTTAATAACCGGGGAAAGCGGTACGGGAAAAGAACTGGTGGCTTCGGAAATCCATCGGCTTTCCCGTCGAAACGAGGCGCCCCTGGTTAAGATAAATTGTTCCGCCCTCCCCGAATCGATTATCGAAAGCGAACTATTTGGTCACGAAAAGGGAGCCTTCACCGGCGCTGTGGGGCTACGGAAGGGACGGTTTGAGCTTGCCCAGGGGGGAACCATATTTTTAGATGAAATCGGGGAATTGACAGCGGCAGTCCAGGTAAAATTGTTACGATTCCTCCAGGAACGGGAAATTGAACGGGTTGGAGGAAATCGGCCCATTAAAATTGACGCCCGGCTTATCGCGGCCACGAACAGAAATCTGGAAGAAGAAGTCCGATCCCTCCGTTTTAGGGAGGATCTCTACTATCGTTTAAACGTCTTTCCTATCCATATTCCCCCCCTTCGGGAACGAAAAAGCGACATTGTTTTGTTGGCGGACCATTTCTCGGAAAAATACGGACAAAAATACGGGAAAAATATAAAACGTATATCCAGCCCCGCGTTGGACCTGCTGACCAGTTACCATTGGCCCGGAAACGTCCGGGAGTTGGAAAATTGTATGGAACGCGCGGTGATTCTTTCGCAGGATACGGTAATCCATTCTTTTCACCTTCCCCCCAGTCTTCAGTCGGCCCAATCGACCAACACCGAACCGACCATGACCCTGGAAGCGGCCCTGTCCCGTTTAGAAAAGGAAATGATCGTCGAAGCCCTAAAGATCAGTTCCGGCAATATGGCCCTCGCGGCCCGGCAACTGGGTATCACGGAACGGCAGATAGGATTACGGGTCCATCACTACGGGATCAACTGGCGTTTATATCGGGGTACGGAAAAGTAGGAATTTAAGCGTTTGATTTACAAGATTGTAGGAATATTTTAAGTATCATTTTTGAAATACTTATAATAAAAACTGTATTTGTTAGATAATATTTGCAAAACCCCGAAATATTCTTAAAATAAACAAAAATGTAGGAAATATTAAAAGATATTTAGATGGCACGGTTCTTGCATAATATAAAGCATCAAACTTTTTGGAGGACAGAACCGTGAACAAGAAAATTGCCCTCGTCGTAACGTTGCTCCTCTGTGGAGGCCTGAGCGCCTTCGCGGAAGAAAACGTTCAATCCCTCACCACTGCCATGGACATGATCTGGTTAATCCTTACCGGATCCCTCGTGTTCTTTATGCAAGCGGGGTTTGCCCTAGTTGAAACGGGACTTACCCGGGCTAAAAACGCCACCAACATCATCATGAAAAATTTAATGGACTTTTGCTTTGGTTCCATCGTCTTTTGGATGATCGGTTGGGGTCTCATGTACGGTGTGGATTCCCTCGGTGGGTTAGTGGGATTCTCGGAGTTCTTTAAAGGTCCCCTAGGGGAGCCAACTTTTTATCGAAATTGGTTCTTCCAGGTGGTTTTTGCCGCCACTTCCGCAACCATCGTTTCGGGAGCCATGGCGGAACGGACCCAATTCAAGTCCTATCTAATCTATACGGTATTCATTTCCGCATTTATTTATCCTATTTCTGGGCACTGGATATGGGGCGGCGGGTGGCTTTCCAAACTAGGTTTCCACGATTTTGCCGGATCCACGGTGGTCCATTCGGTGGGTGGGTGGGCTGCCCTTATGGGGGCCATTGTTTTAGGTCCCCGGACGGGAAAGTACGTAAAGGTCGGTGGAAAAGTGAATGTTAAGGCTTTTCCGGGTCATAACATCCCCTTAGCGGCCCTAGGTGTTTTTATCCTTTGGTTTGGATGGTACGGCTTTAATCCTGGATCGACCCTTTCCGGTACCAGCGTTGATATCGCCCGGGTCGCGGTAACCACGACCCTGGCCGCGTCCGCGGGTGCTGTGGCGGCTCTCCTGTTTTCGTGGTTTTGGTTTAAAAAACCCGACGCTTCCATGACCATGAACGGAACCCTCGCGGGGCTCGTGGCGATCACCGCCCCCTGCGCGGTGGTTTCTCCGGGGGCGGCTGTTGTCATAGGCCTCATCGCTGGGGTCCTGGTGGTTTTATCGGTAGAGTTTATCGACAAAATTATTCAGGTAGACGATCCTGTTGGGGCCGTATCGGTACATCTGGTAAACGGGATCTTTGGGACCCTCGCGGTGGGTATTTGGGGTAACGTGGAGGGTGTTTCCGTAGGATTGCTCCACGGTGGTGGATTTTCTCAACTGGGGGTTCAAGCCTTAGGGGTAGTTACCGTGGGATTGTGGGCGGGTATCGTGAGTTTACTCCTGTTTTTGTTGATTAAAAATACCGTGGGATTGAGGGTTTCCGCGAAGGATGAACTGATGGGGTTGGACCTGAGCGAACATAAGTCGGAGGCCTACTCGGGTTTCCAGATTTTTAGCAATATGTAAGGAGGGTTCGAATGAAATTAATTATCGCGTACATACAGCCCCATCAGCTTAACGATGTTAAGCAAGAATTGTATCGTTCGGAGGTCTTTAAGATATCCGTGACCAACGCCATGGGGTGCGGTCAGCAGAAGGGCTTTCACGAAAGCTACCGAGGGGTGGATATAGAGGTAAATTTATTAAAGAAAGTCCGGATAGAGATCGCCGTTAACGATTCCTTCGTACAACCCACCGTGGACGCCATAATCCGGGGGGCCCGCACAGGGGAAATTGGGGACGGGAAAATATTTATCCTTCCCCTGGAAGATTGTATACGAATCCGAACCGGAGAAACGGGGTCCACGGCTATTGGTTAAAAAGAGAACCACATTTTTGTAGGAAACCTTAGAAGTTCCTACAAAAATGTAGGGTTATTCCTCTTTCTATTTTAAAATACCGTAATATCCTCGGGGCTCGCGAAAATAATAAACCCTTGAGAGCTCCCTCCCCTTTGCGGTATTTTTTCAATTCACTTTATCTTTATTTACAGAAGAGACAATTCTAAAAACATCAGTTTTTAGAATTGTTCCGCTGAAATCGCAATTCCTGTAAGGAATTGCTTAAGTCCCCTCTAAAAACAATCGGTTTTTAGAGGGGACTCATAGAATGAACTTAAAGAAATTTTATTCTTAGAAATAAGTCGTTTTTATAAAACCACCTCAGCAATTAAAATAATTGGCATGATAATTGCTATATATTTATGGGGGCCTCAAGAGCCAAGCTGATTTGAAACCCCCTGCACATACTTGAGACAATTCTAAAAACATCAGTTTTTAGAGGAGACTCATACTTTATAAGGAGCGAACATGAACGGGTCAGTTGATTTTTCGGAAACCTCGGTAACCACCCTCTACGGGTCCAACTGTTTTTCCAATTCGGTAATGCGGGAACGACTGCCGAAAAATATTTTTAAGGAAATTTTGGCGGTTCAGGCGGGAGAAAAGGAATTAACCCTGGAGGTAGCGGAGGTGGTAGCCGCCTCCATGCGGGACTGGGCCATCGATAAGGGGGCTACCCACTATACCCACTGGTTCCATCCCCTGACGGGCTTAACGGCGGAAAAACACGACTCCTTTATTTCCCCCACCCAGGACGGAAAGGTCCTGATGGAATTCTCGGGAAAGGAGCTTATAAAAGGGGAGCCCGACGCTTCCAGTTTTCCCTCCGGGGGTTTGCGGGCCACCTTTGAGGCCCGGGGGTACACCGCCTGGGATGTTACCAGCCCCGCTTTTTTAAAGCAGGACCCCACGGGAACCACCCTCTGCATTCCCACGGCTTTTATTAGCTACTACGGCCACGCGCTGGATAAGAAGGTTCCCCTGCTCCGGTCCATGGACGCCCTAAACGTCCAGGCCCTACGGATCCTTCGGGCTCTGGGTAACACCAGTTCTAAACGGGTAACCACCACCGTGGGTCCCGAGCAGGAATATTTTTTGGTGGACAAAAAATATTTCGACGCCCGGCCTGACTTGATGCTTACCGGTCGTACGGTATTCGGTTCCATGCCCGCCAAGGGACAGGAAATGGAGGACCATTACTTTGGGGCCATCAAAGAACGGGTAGCCCTTTTTATGCGGGAATTGAACACCGAGCTGTGGAAGGTCGGTGTGGCCGCCAAAACCCAGCACAACGAGGTCGCCCCGAATCAATTTGAAATCGCTCCCATTTTTACCACCACCAACGTGGCGGTGGATGGCAATCAATTGGTCATGGAGACCATAAAGAAGGTCGCCCGCCGACAAGGTATGGAAGCCCTGCTCCACGAAAAACCCTTCGCGGGGGTAAACGGTTCGGGAAAGCATAACAACTGGTCCATGGCCACCGACGACGGTATTAACCTGTTGGAACCCGGTGAAAACCCCGAATCCAACGCCCGGTTCCTCTTATTCGCCACGGCGGTGGTGGAAGCGGTGGACCGTTACGCCCTTCTGCTCCGTTCTTCCGCCGCGACTGCGGGAAACGATCACCGCTTGGGGGCCAACGAGGCGCCCCCCGCTATAGTCTCCATCTTTTTCGGAGGACCCCTATCGGAAATCTTGGATAATATTGTGGAGGGAAAGAGTAGCTCCAAATCGGGACCCTCGGGAAAAATTCAGTTGGGGGTCACCAGCCTTCCCAGCCTTCCCATGGACGTTTCGGATCGGAACCGTACCAGCCCCTTCGCGTTTACGGGGAATAAGTTTGAATTCCGCATGGTCGGTTCCTCCCAGTCCATCGCCACGCCGAATACGTACCTTAACATCGCCGTCGCCCAGGTGCTCTCCGAATTCGCCGATAAATTGGAAAAGGCTCCGGACAAAATTTCTCAAATACAAGCCCTGGTAAAGGATTCCTATTCCAAACACCGGAGGGTGGTATTTAACGGGAACGGATATTCGGAAGAATGGGTACGGGAGGCGGAACGTCGGGGGCTCCCGAACGTGCGGGCCACGGTAGACGCGCTCCCCGTTTTGGTTCGGGACGAAATCATCACCCTTTTTGAGACCCACAAAGTTTTGACCAAGGAAGAGATGGAAAGCCGTTACCACATCTATCTGGAACGGTACTCCAAACAGGTCAATATCGAAGCGGGTGTGATGGTCGATATGGCAAAACGGATGATTTTCCCCGCGGTAAGTTCCTTTGCCGCTTCGCTGGCCCGGGACGCCGCTTCTCTGGCCGCCGTAGGCGCGGTAAGCGCCCCCCAGGAAAAGCGGACAAAACGGATCGCCGAACTCGCGGGGGAACTCTACGAAGAAACCGAAAAGCTCGAGCGGGTGCTAGTGGACGCGCAGGAAATTGAGGATCCCTTTACCCAGGCTAAAACCTACCGGGAAAAGGTGGTTCCCCAAATGGCCGCCCTCCGTTCCCGGGCCGATTCGTTGGAAAAATTGGTGGCCAAAAAGGCCTGGCCCTTCCCAACCTACGAGGATCTGCTCTTCGATCTGTAGGAGCCCGTAGGACTACATAAACGAGGCTCCTTTGGCCCTTCGCGACCCTTGCGCGAAGGGCCTCATTATATCCATACTTGCGCCTATGGATCCTACATCATTGGTTACCTACCAGGCTGATCAAGACTTGGTGACCCGGATTTCCCAGCGCTACGGCCTGGATAAAAATGTATGTGAACGGATCGTGGAAGAGGTACTCCACGAATACGGTTCCACGATGGAAGAGTGGGTCCGGTCTCGGCACATACGCCTGCAACGGCAGGGGCTTAAAAATCCCGTCATTTATAGTATGATACACCGGGAGCTACGGAGCCGAAGGTTCATGGCTCCCCCCTTAAGCCTTAGGCAAATTCGGCGGATGATTTACGGGTAGGGGCTCTCATCGGCCTGCGGCCGATTTTGGTGGTGGTTTGCTTTGTTAATCAAGATCCGGAAACCCGGGTACGGTTTTCCGAATTCTTAGGGGATTTTTAAAACCCTGGTTGTTAAAAATCCCCATAATTTTATCGTAAGGAGGCCTTGTATGGCTATTTCGAAGGTTTGGCTGGACGAAAGTTCCGATGAGTGCATTTCCTGCGGGAACTGCGAATCCATTTGTCCCGAGGTGTTTGAAATCCCCGACAAAATGGAAGTAAAAGCGGGGGTGGATTACTCAAAATATGAAAAAAAGATCCAGGAAGCTATTGATTCTTGCCCCACCAACGTAATCAAGGCGGAGTAGGGAAGCCGAAGAGCTTCGAGCCGTTTATCCGTACCGATTCGGCTAGCTGTTCCACGGGAAGGCCCCGCAGGTCGGCGACGAATCGGTACGTAACTTCTACCATCCCCGGATTAGCGCTCTGTCCCCGATGGGGAACCGGCGAAAGGTAGGGCGAGTCGGTCTCTAATAAAAGCCTATCAACGCTTACAAAACGGAGGGCCTCCCGTAGGTTCTCGGCGTTTTTATAGGTCACGTTGCCCGCGAAGGACAGGTACCATCCGGCGTCCAAAAACCGCCGACCCTCATCCTTCCCGTAGGAAAAACAGTGGATAACCCCCCGGGCGGTGGGGTACCGTTGGAGTATCCCCAGGGTTTCCTGGGCCGCGTCCCGGGAATGGACGATCACCGGTAGATCGAGTTCCAGGGCCAGCTGAATCTGAAGTTCAAAGAGCTCGATTTCTCCCCTGACCAACCCATCATCCCCCCGGTTATGAAAGCGATCCAAGCCGCATTCCCCCAGGGCTACCAAAATTCCCCGGGGTGCCCGTTTAATCGATTGTTTAAGCCGTTCCACCGAGGCCTTCGCGTCGCCAATGGCCTGCGGAGACGGCCAAATGCCAGCGCTAAAACGAATCGCCGGCCAAGATCCAAAGAGGGCCACCCGGCGATCCAAATCGTCGGCCTCGGTTCCCACGTCGAGGATACCCCCAAATCCCTGGGAAAAGAGGTCCTTTAAAAAGTTTTGTGTCCCTATTCTCCGCTCCTCGAGCAGGGAAAGATGGGCGTGGAAATCCGTAAAAATAACCGCCATATTATCTTGACCATACTAAAGGTCCTGGGTAATATACAAGTGGAGCCGGGGTGGTGGAATGGTAGACACTGGGGACTTAAAATCCCCTCCCCGCAAGGGGGTACGGGTTCAAATCCCGTTCCCGGCATTAAATTAGGAAAAAGTAATGGTTTCCACCGACAATAAATTTTTTGTACGATCGATACTGATTGCGCTTATTGTCGGATTGGTCGTAAATGTGGGCATCGCCTTTTTTTTGGATTTTGGCGAAATCCTACGGTCCTTTTCCAAGGTCGATGTTCTTACGATCCTTGTTCCTTTTGCTTGTTATTTTTTTATTTACCTCGTCGATTCAATTCGCCTGAAATTAGTGTTAACCCAATTTGGCAACCGGATCTCCTTTGGCGACGCTTTTTTCAACAGCGTCTCGGTGGTCCTCTTTTCCAACCTAACCCCCTTCGCTTCGGGGGGACAACCGTACCAGGTATACCATTTAACCACGGTGGGAATCGATAGCAAAAAAGCGACCAACGTGGTCCTTTCTCGGCATGTGGAATTTATGATGACCAGTGTGGTCATTTTTTTACTGGGCGTACCTGTGGCTTTGAGCATCGCGGGTAACCTGAGGGTGGGTCGGGAATTTTTCTTTTTAGGATTTTTCGTATCCCTTGTTTTTAGCCTTGTTTTACTGCTAACCCTGGTTCGGCCAGATTTTTTGGGTCGGCTGTTGCTTAAAATAGACCGGACCCTATTGGGACGCCTTATTCAACGGGTTACCAAAAGAACAAATTGGGCCGAGGTGTTCCACCGCTGGTCCATGGAACTGCGGCGGGATGTGGCTTTTCTCTGGTCGGAAAAATTGTACATCATGGTTTTGGATCTCCTCTTAGGTTTTGTTAACATAGTTCTGCAGGCCCTTTCCCTGGTGTTTATGTTTTACCATTCCATTTCACCGGATATTCAGGTCCTTCACTTTATGGTGGCCTTTGTGATTTTAAACCTGGTGGTGTATTATGTACCCACCCCCGGTGGTAGTGGGGGTGTGGAAGGGGGGTATGTCTTGGTGTTTTCCGGGATGACCGGAGCCCCAGGGATGACCGCCGTGCTTGTATTGATGTGGAGACTCGCCACGTATTATCTTCATATGGGGTTTGGTTTAATCGTTTTTTTCCTAAAGACCTACGGGGATAAACAACGGCTAGCGAGATCCACGGTGATAGGGAAATAGGAATGCGAAAAAAGCTAAAGATCGCCATGCTAACGGCCTTTTATTTTCCCCATTTAGGGGGAACCGAACGGTATGTCGATGATCTTTCCCAGGCCTTGGCCGACAGGGGCCACGATATTACCATTTTTACCGCCTACCCCGGACCCAAGGGGGCCTACGATCGATCGGGGGTAACCGTGGTTCGAGTTCCCTCCCTCTGGGTCCCCTATGCTCCCTACGCGGCCCTTTTTCCCACCAAAAAATTATGGGCCTTTGATATAATTCATTCCCACGCCCCATCCTTTTTTTTCGCCAACCAAGCCACCCGGCTTCGAGGCATTCCCCACGTTCTGACGTACCATAACGACGTTTATTTAGCCGACCAATTCGGTTTTTTTAAACTTCCACCGCCCTCCAAAAGGATGGTAGAAAAATATTTTCACAAATCCGCCCAACTTTCTCTTCGAAAAATTGACGCTATCGTGGCTACTACCCGATCCTACGCCGAATCGTCGTCGGTTCTAAAGAACCAACGGTACCAGGTTATTCCCATCGGGGTTCATCTAGGGGAATTTGAAAAGGCGTTTCAGCGGCTTCATCTGGAATCGGTGCGCCGAAATCCCCAGGAAGTGCTGTACGTGGGGCGCCTGGTGGCCAGTAAGGGCTTGGTCTATTTGATTCAGGGGGCCAAAATTTTAAAGGACCGAAGGGTCCCCTTCCTCTTAACCATCGTGGGCAGTGGGGAGGATAGCCTATTATTAAAGCTTTTAGTTAAAAATTTGGACCTGGAAGAGCAGGTCCGGTTCATGGGACCGGTGGATCAGGAAACCCTGTACCGGCGTTACGCGGAGGCGTCGGTTTTTGTGCTCCCCTCGATAGTTCGACTGGAGGCCTTTGGGATCGTTCAACTGGAGGCCCTTGCCATGGGGCTTCCGGTGGTGGTTTCGGATTTACCGGGGGTCAACGAACTGGTACAGCATTCCGGCGGCGGGTGGATCGTCCCCCCCCGGGATCCCGAAGCCCTGGCTCAAACCCTGGCGTACGCCCTTAATCATCCGGAGGAGCGGGCCCAACGGGCCCTGCAGGGGAAAGAATACGTCCGAATCCACAACGATTGGCGGAGGATCGCCCAGCGGTTCGAGGACCTCTATTTTGGGTTGTTAGAAGCCCAAAGCCCCGCTACTTCGACGTTATCCTAGGTCCGACAACCTGCTAGGTCCGACGGACCGCCGCCAGTAGTTCCTGTTTTTCAATTTTTTTCCAGATAGGTCTGCCGTGGGGGCAGAGGGGGATGGGCAGACCCAGGGCCTCCCGGGCTAGCTCCAGGGCCGTTGCGCTATCCAAGGTGTCGCCGTCTTTTATCGCCGCCTTACACGCCATGGTGGCCCGCCACCGTTCTACCGGGTTTTCACTCCCCTCCCGGAGGGCCAGAATCGTTTGAACCGTTTCGCTATCCGTGGCCCGCCAGGGTGCGGGCAGGGCGTCGATCCGCCACGTCCCGTCTCCCTCCTGGGTCAGACGGACCCCCAATTCCTCCAAATTTTTTTGAAGGTCCCGGAGGAACGAATCCTCCTCCTCCGTTTCCGTACGAAAGGGGATGGGTACCAATAATTCCTGAACCGGGGGCGGATGATCGATAAAACGGTTATAGAGGATCCGTTCATGGGCCGCGTGTTGATCGATGATGTAGAGGTTTTGACGATGTTCCACCAGAATAAACAGGTTAAAAAGCTGTCCCAGGTAGCGAACCTCGGAGGCGCCATTTTCCAACGGTTCAACGGGGGCCTGGATTACGGGTCTTGAGGGGAAGGGGGGCGGCTGTTCCAACAGGGCCTCCAGGGCTAGACGGGAAGCCCTGGTTTCACCTTCGCCGTAGGTTGTTTCTATGGGAGCCCCGGATCGGTAAAAGGAAGGGTGGGGGAACGCGCCTTCCGGACTCCGGTATTCCCCGACTTGGCTGGGGCTTCCCTGGGGAGACTCCGTAGGGAAGCCCAGGGTCGCGGTCCCACGGCGGTGAAAGAAATCCCGGAGGGCGGTGGTAATCCGGTGATGGATCGACGAGCCGTCTTTGAACCGGACTTCCCGTTTGGCTGGGTGGATATTAAAATCCGCCAGGGCCGGGTCTATGTCGATAAAAATCGCCCCTATGGGGTGTTCCCCGTTGGGGAACCAACCCTGGACCCCAAATTCCAGGGCCTGGAGGATGGAAAATTCCTGTATTCGTCGGCCATTGGCGAACACAAATTGGGCCCTCCGGTCCCGGCGGCTTAATTCGGGCCCCCCAACCACCAGGGTGACCGAAAAACCGTCCCCCATAGTGGATATTTCGTGGAGAAAGGTCCCCTCCCTTTCCCGAAGGACCGTGGTGGAAAACCGATCCTTAAAGGTTTCAACCGGGGGCAGAAACAGCTGAAGGGTCCCGCCGTTCAGATAACGGAAGCCCAGGTTCGGAAAGGCCAGGGCCTTATCGATGAGGGCTTGGCGGCACAGGTTTGCCTCCGCGCCCTCCCGTTTTAAAAATTTTTTTCTTGCGGGAATAGAATCGAAGAGCCCCGAAACCCGGACGCTGGTACCCCTCTGCCGTTGGGCTACCTCTATCCTTGGGGCCCCCGAACCGGAAACGCCGGGACCCACGTTCAGTTTCCAGGCTTCCCGCCCGTCGATAGAGCTGACCATTTCTAGATGGGCCACCGCGGAAATTGCCGCCAGGGCTTCCCCTCGAAAGCCCAGGGTTTCGGCGGAAGAAAGATCCTCGATGGTCCGTATTTTGCTCGTCGCGTGGGGGAGCCAGCAGAGGTCCAGATCCTCCCGGGTCATGCCGATTCCATTATCGATCACCTCGAGGCGGAGACTTCCGCCTCCTTCCACCGCCACTTCGATCTCCGTGGCCCCCGCGTCGATGCTGTTATCTACGAGCTCCCGTACCAGGGCCGCAGGCCTATCGATTACCTCTCCGGCGGCGATTTTCCGGGCCACCTCGGGGTTTAAAACCTGGACGGAACGGCGATGTAGGGGCGTCTCGACTGTTTTTTGGGCCATGGTTTTCCCTCCCCCTTAGGACTTATCGTCGAACAGTTCCAACTCCGGCGTTTCATCCTCCGGCGCGGCCGGGCCGTTCATCAAAATTTCTATCCGACTTTCGATTTTTTCCAGGTCCTTTTCCAGGGATTTCGCCAGTTTAACCCCCTCCTCGAAGGCCTTGAGCGCCTCGTCCAGGGGTACTTCGGTTTGGCGGATTTTCTGCCCCAGGGCTTCCAATTTTTCTAATCGTTCTTCGAAATTTTTCATTCCCCTCCCTCCTGTTCTGTTTTTTCTGTCCGGGCTACCAGGCGACCCCGTTCCGGTTGGATCAACAGGGGGTCCCCCAGTTCCACGGTGGCCGCGTCCCGGAGGATCCGGCCGGTTCGCTGGTTCACCACCACGGAAAAGCCCCGTTCCAAAATGGCTCGGGGACTGGCCGCCTCCAGGGACGCCACGGCCAGCTCTAGCCTTCGACGTCCTTCCCGTATCCGATCCGAAAGGGCCAGCAGTAAATTTTCCTTTGCGTCGTCGAAGCGAACCAGCCGGGGTTGGAGGATACTTCGAAACCGAAACTCCAAATCTTCCCGGGCAAAGGGCCGCGCCAAAAGCCGCGCCCGATCGGTTTTAGCCTTAATGGCCCGGTACATTTGATCCTTACAATCCCTGACCCGTTCCAAAGCCTCCGCCCTGTTTTGGCTGACCAGCTCCGCCGCCGCCGATGGGGTTGGGGCCCGAAGGTCCGCCGCGAAATCCGAGAGGGCCCAATCGATCTCGTGGCCCACGGCGCTAATGACGGGGATTCGGGATTCGGCGATGGCTCGGACCACCTCCTCCTCCGAAAAGGGGAGCAGATCCTCCAGGGACCCGCCGCCCCGCCCAACGATAAGTACCTCCGCTAAATTCCACCGATTCGCTTGCCCGATCCTCTGGGCGATGATGGGCGCCGCGTCGGTTCCCTGGACCGGAGCGGGGAGGATGATGACCCGAATCCCCGCGGCCCGGCGTTGCAGTACGTTGAGGATATCTCGGATCGCCGCCCCGGTGGGGGAACTGACCACGGCGACGGTTTGAGGAAACCGGGGTAGGGGTTTTTTCCGGGCCTGGTCAAAAAGGCCCTCCCGGGCAAGCCGTTGTTTCCGTTCCTCCAACAGGGCCAAAATATCCCCCGTCCCCGCCCTCTGTAGACCTTCGCAGATAAGTTGGTAGGTTCCCCGCTGGGCGTACACCGAAATGCTCCCCGTAGCCCGGACCAAAAGACCATCGGCCACCTCAAAATCCAGGGAACGGAGCCGATTTTTGAACATGACCGCCTGAAGCACCGCCTGTCGATCCTTTAATACAAAATAAAGGTGTCCCGTGCTGGAGGGGCGGCAGTTGGATACCTCTCCTTCCACCGTAATACGGTCAAAACTTCCCTCCAGGGAAATCCGAATGAGTTCGGTGATCTCCGATACGGTTAGGGGCCGATTTTCTTCCATGTCCCTGAGTATATTCTTTGATCAGAGCTAGCGCAACGCTATTGGCCAACTCCTCTTCTGCCGATACATTGAAGGATATGAAAGCCCTATCCGTTTTATTTGGAGGCTCCCTGCGTCCCCAAGCTCTGGTGAGCCTGGACGGGGAGGATACCACCCCAGGATCGTCCCCCAGCGCCCTGTCCCTGGCCGTAGAACGGGCCAAAGCCTTTCCTGGGGTCGTCGAAACGGTCCTGCTGATGGCCGATCAAACCCTGCCTCCCCTGGACGAATCGGTCCGTCTGGAACGGTCCGATCGATGGACCGTGGGAAAGCTACTCGAAAGGCTCGCTCGACTTTCCCTGGGATACGATGGCCTGTACTACACCTGGGCCGACTATCCCTTTTTGGATCTTCCCCTGGCCCAAGCCCTGGCGGACCGGCATTTCCGCTTCGGCGCCGAGTATTCCTACGCCGACGGGTGGCCCCAGGGGTTGGCCCCCGAACTTCTAGCCCCCAGCACGGCCTCCGCCTTGGCCCAACTGGCCCCCGATGACCCGGCTCCCGTGGAACGGGACACCCTTTTTTCGGTCCTCCAAAGGGATATCAATTCCTTCGATATCGAAACGGAACTTTCTCCCGTGGATTTACGACCCCATAGGCTTACCCTGGCCGCGGATTCAAAGCGAAACCTAGCCTTGATCCGCTCCCTCCGATCGGCGGGGTTCACAAACGCCCAGGATTTGGACCGAATCCTCCAGACCAGAGGAGAGCTATTGCGGACCTTCCCGGCGTTTTACGCTATTCAAATAGCGGGCCCCTGTCCCCAGGTTTGTTCCCTCTGCCCCTATCCCCTGATGGGCTCCGAGGGGAGCCCTTCTATTTTAAAGCGGGACGATTTTATGGAAATCCCACGGTTCGAGGCTTTGTTGGATCGAATCGTCGATTTTTCAGGCGATGGGGTTATCGACCTTTCCCTTTGGGGCGAAGCGTCCCTGCACCCGCAAATATCCCGGATGGTACGGGCTGTTTTGGACCGGAGGGAGCTTTCGTTGGTGATAGAAACCTCGGGGATCGGTTGGAAGGGATCCACCTTGGATGAAATTACCGAATACGCCCACGGGGCCCCCCGGCGGTTCACCGGTATGGCGCCCCTTTCGTGGATCGTATCCCTGGATTCGGAGGACCAGGACCTCTATCAAAAGCTCCGGGGCAGTGGATATTCGGAGGCCCATGGGTTTGTGAACGAACTTCTCCCCCGGTTTCCCGAAAACGTGTACGTCCAGGCCGTACGCATCCAGGGGGGGGAGGACGACATGGAGAAATTTTACCGAACCTGGAAGTCCACCAAGGCCAAGGTGATTATTCAAAAATACGACCACTTTTGTGGTTTTCTGCCCCCTAAAAAAGCCACGGACCTTTCACCGATTAAGCGTCGGCCCTGCTGGCACCTGTTACGGGATATGTCCATCCTCATCGATGGTTCGGTCCCCCTGTGCCGGGAGGACCTGCGGGGTGCCTATCCCCTGGGAAACGTTTTTGCGGAAACCTTGGAAACCATTTGGAACCGGGGTCAGGCCGTCTATCGGGAACACCTGGCTCAAAACTACAATAACCTTTGCGCGGAGTGTGATGAATACTATACCTACAACTTTTAACGAATCCAAAACCTCCTACACCGCCGTGGGGGGAACCGTTCGGAACGGGGATTCGGGTTTATCGGCCATTATTCTCAATCGGGGGGGGCGCTACCTTCGCCGTTCGGTTTTTAAGGAATGTGAAAAGGCGGCCTTTGATTACGTCATCTCCGTGGAGGGCCCCCGGGAAAGCTACGACGTGGAGGAACTGTCGATCCGGTTCCCCTTTGTGAAATTTCTCCTGCTTAAGGAAAAAATTACCCTGGGGGAAGAGATCAACCTGGCTGTTTCGGAACTAAAAAGTCCTCTTTTTTTTATTCTTTGGAACGATACCCGGCTTTTGCAGAGCGGGGGCGTACACCGGATCGCCGAGCGGCTTTTTTCTAATTCCCCCTCAGCGGCCTCCGAACGGCTCTGTACGGTTCCGACCCTTCAAAACAGCCGCTTTGAAACCCTCCCTTCACTGATCGCCCCGGCTTTTTTTAGAAATTCCCTCAAAACAATACCCTTTTCACCCGTAAAAGAGGGGCTCCCCACGTTATACCCCTTCGACGGTATCGGCATTTACGATAGGGAAAAATTTATTCGATTGGGAGGGTTTGACGAAACGATCAAGGCTCCCTACTGGCAGATGATGGATTTTGGGTTTCGAGCCCACCTGTGGGGAGAAGAAATTCGATCCACCCAGCTTATCAAGGTGGTTTTTGACGCGGAACTTCCCCCCCAGGATGTGACCAACGCCCCGGGGTATAAACGTTTTTACCTAAAAAACCTCCTGCCGGTGTTTCGGGGCGACAGCGCCTATATTCCCTTCCGTCGTTTTCCCTCCTACCTCTTCCGATCCGGCGAGAGCCCCATGGCCGCGTGGGAGGACTTTACGGAAGCCCGAACGTGGGTCCAAACGAACCGGTTTCGATTCCACTGCGACGCCCGGAAGGTGACCGAATTGTGGGAGCCCGTGGAGCCATGACCGTCCTCATCCTTCAGGCCCGACTCGACTCCAGCCGTCTTCCGGGAAAAGCCCTGCTACCCCTCGGCGGCCGACCCATGGTCCTTCGGGTGATGGAAGCCCTGTCCCGATTTCCCTGCGATCGTCGCGTGTTGGCCTGCCCTCAGGATTCGGAAACCGCCTTCGCGCCCCTGGCGGAGGAGGCGGGTTTTTCCCTCTTTGTGGGATCCAAAGAAGACGTCCTGGATCGATTCAGAGGGGCCGCCCAACGGTTCGATGCCCGGTGGATCGTTCGAGCCACCGGGGACAACCCCTTTGTATTCCCCGACGCGGCGGCGGCGTTGATGGAAGAGACGGAGAAAGAAGAGGCGGACTACGGCGCCTACGGAGCCACCCCCTACGGGGCGGGGGTCGAGGTGATCCGCTCAGAAGCCCTCTATACGGCGGCCCGGGAAGCCCGCGAACCCTTTGAACGGGAACACGTATGCCCCTACCTGTACGGACATCCGGAACGGTTCCTCCTCCATCGACCCCTGGCGCCCAAACGGTGGCGGGGTCCCCAGCTTCGCATAACCGTGGATACCCAAAGGGATTATGAACGGGCTCAGGGGCTCTACGAAGCCCTGGAGGGGGAACAACGGTTCCGAGGCCAGGACATTATCCGGGTGTATAAACGATTCTTTTCGACCGAGGAGCAAAAACCGTGAGGGGAGGGGAAAAGAAGTTTTTGATCGTCCCGGCGGTGGAACCGGGAAGGGGGGGCGGGCACCTCGTTCGATCCCTACGCTTAGTCCAGGAGCTTCGATCCCAGGGGGCGGAGGCTTATCTTTTTAGCCGCCCCTCCGCTGGGGTCAACCTCCCGGGTACGGAGGGCCTTTTGCTTCCCCCCGAAATGGGGGAACAGTCCATCCCCTGGACCGCGATCGTTTTAGACCGTTTTCAAACTTCCCCCGAGGAATTTCATCGCTGGTCCGCCCTAGGGCCCCTGGTGGGTATCGATGAAGGGGGCCCCGAACGGGGGGCCTTTGATTTTCTTATCGATTGCCTCCCCCCGCCTCCAGGCTTTTCCCCCGCCAACCTGGCCGATCCGGCCTTGCTTTTTTTGCCCAAAAACCGGCGTCCCCACTTCATGCGGATACCCCAGCCCTCCGACGGCGAAACCGGGCCCCTGAGGGTTTTAATCACCCTGGGTTCCGAGGATGCCCAGGCCCTTTCGGTTCCCTCGGCCCTTTCCCTGGCCCGGGTCAAGGGTCTAGAGGTTTCCCTCCTCCTGGGGCCCCGGAATCCCCTTTTGACCACGGAGGACTACGAAGATAGGGTGGTAAAACCCCTGACCGCCCTGGGCATTCGTATCCTTTTGCCCCAGAACGATCTGGCGGAACACCTGGCGGAGTACGACCTGGTGGTGACCCACTTTGGCCTTACGGCCTTCGAAGCGGCCCACGCCCGGCTCCCCGTGCTGTTGGTCTCCCCCACGGCGTACCACCAAAGGCTGGCCCTTTCCCGGGGGTTTTACAGCGCCGGCCTTGGCCGCCGGGCGGCCGCCCGATTAAACGCCCATCTGGGCGGTTTTTCCCTGGACCTTCAACGGCTCGCCCGTATCGCCGAAAAAACCGCCGCGGCCGCCCCCGTCCCTGCGGCCACGGCGGCCTCCGCCCCCGTCCCCGAGACCGCCTCCGACCCCGAGACCGAGACCGCCCCCGTCACCGAGATCGCCCCCGAGACAGGGGATACCCTATCGTCGCTCATCGGTTCCTTTGATTTCGTTTCCCGGGCCCGGTGCCCCCTGTGCGCTGACCGGAACGCCACGGCTTCCTCGGTCCTACGGCGGTTAAACGACCGTACCTACCGGCGTTGTGGCGCCTGCGGGATGGTCTATATGGTCCGCCCAAAATCCCCCCCGATCCAGTACGAAGAACGGTATTTTTTTGAGGATTATAAAAAACAATACGGGAAGACCTATTTGGAGGACTTTCCCAACCTCCGGCGGATGGCCCGTCGACGACTAGGGGTTATCCAGGGGATTGTTCAAAAAAACGGTTTATTCCCGGTTCCACCGGCTCTACAGGTTCCGCCAGGCTCCGCCCCCAAGCCCTCCCCCACACCGGTCTCCGGGGGCGGGCAAAGGGTGCCGGGACTGCTGGATATCGGTTGCGCCTACGGTGCCTTTCTCGCGGAAGCGCGGGACTGGGGCTTCGACTGCCGGGGCATCGATCCGGCGGAAGACGCGGTATCCTACGTGGTCAAGGAACTCCGTATCCCCGCCCAGCGGGGTTTCTTTCCTTCCCCCGATACGGTACGGGACCTTCCATCCCAGGGCTTTGACGTGGTCAGTCTCTGGTACGTGATCGAACATTTGTCGGATTTAGGGGAGGCCCTCCAGGGGGCCTCGAAAATTCTCCGTCCCCGGGGTCTTCTGGCCCTGGCTACCCCCTCTTTTTCCGGAATTTCGGGGAGGTTTCGACCTGCCGCCTTTTTACGTTCCAGTCCGCCGGATCATTGGACCCTTTGGGAGCCCGGGCGGACAAAAAAAATACTGCGGAGATATGGGTTTGCCCTTGCGAAAATTGTCGTTACGGGCCATCATCCAGAACGGTTTCCCCTATTGGGACCCCTAATAAAGGAACCTCGAGGACCCCTCTACGGAATTTTGTACGGCCTAAGCAGGCTTTTTCGCCTGGGGGACACCTTTGAGGTCTACGCTGTTAAAATGAACGAGGTACCCCATGGCTAAACGCATACTGATCCTTGGCGCGGGAATAATGCAGGGGCCGGCCATCCGGTTCGCTAAAGAACGGGGCCTAGAAGCCGTCGTGGTGGACGGGGACCCTAAGGCCCCCTGTTCGTCCTGGGCGGATATCTTTGTACCCATCGATTTAAAGGACCGGGAGGCTATCGCCGCCTACGCCCAAACCCTTGTGAGGGATGGGGGCTTAGGGGGTGTTGTAACCGCCGGTACGGATTTTTCGGCCACCGTGGCCTACGTGGCGGAAAAAGTAGGCCTCCCAGGGATACCATTCCAAAACGCCCTGGACGCTTCGGACAAGGAACGGATGCGTCGGCGTTTTAAAGAGGCCTCGGTCCCATCCCCCGATTTTGTGGTCCTTACCGAGATTCCCGCCTCCCCGTCGGGGTTACCGTTCCCGTTTCCGGTGGTGGTAAAACCGGTGGACAATATGGGAGCCCGGGGCTGTCGCCGGGTGGATGGGCCAGGGGACCTGGCCCCGGCGGTGGAGGATGCCCTTCGCTTCTCCCGGTCTGGACGGGCGATCGTGGAAGAATTCATGGAAGGTCCGGAATTTTCCCTGGACGCGATCGTATACCGGGGCCAGATCACCCTTTGCGGTATCGCGGACCGGCATATAGTTTTCCCCCCCTACTTTATAGAAATGGGGCATACCATGCCGACCCAGGTGGGATGGGAGGATCAGAAAAGGATAACCGATGTCTTTTTCCAAGCCATCCGAGCCCTGGGGATTACCCATGGGGCCGCCAAGGGGGATATAAAGCTCACGGGCCAGGGCCCCATGGTCGGCGAAATCGCCGCCCGTCTTTCCGGGGGATACATGTCCGGCTGGACCTACCCCTACGCTTCGGGGGTAGAACCCGTACGGGCCGCTATCGCGGTAGCCCTGGGGGACAAACCGAACGGCCTGGAGCCCCTGCGACAATGGACCAGTGCGGAACGGGCCTTTATTTCCATCCCCGGTACCGTTAAAACCCTTTTGGGTCTGGAAAACGCTAAAACCCTCCCCCATATCCAGGACCTGTTCCTTCGGGTCGACCAGGGGAGCAGGGTCCAGTTTCCCGTCAACAATGTTTCCAAATGCGGCAACATTATCAGCGCCGCCCCCGACAGGACCACCGCTGTCCGTGCCGCCGAGGAGGCCGTACGGTCGATTTTTATCCGCCTGGAGCCCCACAGGGCCGAAACCGACGCCTTTTTGCGGGCACCCCTGGACGAGCCCTTTCCCCCATCGGCCTTTTCTCCCAGTCCTGCCCTTCTGGGGGCCCTGGAATCCCTTTACGATCCTAACGTGGAAGTCCGGGACCGGGGGGCTTCTTTCGGTGGTAACGGGCCGGCCCTGGTCCCGTTCCCCCAGTTCACCGAAGGTCCTTTTACCGACTACGTGGGCCGAACCGTTCAGGAAAGCCTCGCGGCGGTTCGGAGGATTTCGGGGTACGATTTACCCCTGGTTAAACCGTCGGAATCCGGCGGAAGACCCTGTTTGGGTAGAAAATTTTGGTCCGCCCTCATACGGGGGGGGTATCAAGGGGCCCTTTACCTTTTAGATTCCCTGGCGAGCGATGGGGTGGAATGAAAAAGCAGTACCGGTTGTATCCTCAGCTATCCCTTTTTCTCATTGTTTTGCTCACCCCCATTTTGGCGGTCCAGGGGCAATCGAAGGATTCTTCCGGTGGGACCGCCTCCCTTACCCTAGCCGCCGCGGTATCGGAACTGCAGGCCCAGTTTTACTATGATCCCCTATCCCGTACCGGTGAATTTCAAAGTCCTTCCCATCATATTCTCTTTTTTATGGACGATACGACCAAACCATCCTACGCCCTGGTCGATGGAATCCTGTTATTTTCCGTTCCCAGCCCCTTTTTTAAGGGCTCCACGGCCTATTTCCCCGAATCCTTTGTCAGTACCCTTAAAACAGCCCTGGCAAACCTACAGGATAACGGAAAGGGCAAACTTAGAATCGCCGCTATCATTATCGACCCGGGGCACGGGGGAAAGGACAACGGAGCCGTCGCCACCCATTTAATCGGTGGTAAATCTATAACCCTTAAAGAAAAAGACGTAACTCTACAGGTTTCGCTCAAGCTCAGGGACCTTTTAAAAACCAAGTATCCGGAGAAAAAAATATTGATGACCCGGGATTCGGATACCTATCCAACCCTGGAAGACCGGGTCGCCATCGCCAATTCAGTTCCCCTCCGGGATAACGAAGCCATAGTATTTCTCTCCATTCACGCCAACGCGTCCTTTAACAAAAGCGCCCGGGGCTACGAAGTCTGGTACCTATCCCCGGAATATAGGCGAACCTTGATCGATAAAAATAAAACCAAGGAATCCACCGAGGTGCTTCCCATTCTAAACGCCATGCTGGAGGAGGAATTTACCACCGAAAGTATCCTGATGGCCCGTTCTATTATGAACCGATTTGATCAAACCATCGGAAAACTCAGTCCTCCCCGGGGCATTAAGGCGGAAGAATGGTTTGTGGTCCGAAACGCCCGGATGCCCTCGGTGCTGGTCGAATTGGGCTTTGTAACCAATCCGGAGGATGCCAAGCTTTTTCTAGATCCCGAGTACTTGCGGAAGCTTTCTGAAGCGTTATATAAGGGAACGATAGATTTTATTGGCACCTTTGAACAATCCGGAGGATTTACTACCGTTCGATGAAAAATTTTATACGTTCCCTGTTCACCCAACTCCGCCGGTGGCTTAGCTTTAAGGTGAATCGTCGCTTAACCTACCTGGGGGTCCTTATCCTTATCGCCCTTATAGAAGCCCTCGCCTCGGGGGCGAGGAGGCAAACTTTTATCTTTTTCGCGGTACGGGATCGAAAACCGGTGGTCGAAGATCGGCTCATTTCCCAATCGGGCTCCCTGGAAAGGCGAATTAGCCGCTACGTGGAAGAGGCTCTCCTGGGACCTTCTTCCGTAGAAAATTATCCCCTGTTTAACCGGGATACCCAGGTGGTTTCCCTGTTAGTTAGAAAGGATATCGCCTACGTGGATCTTTCGGTGGACGGGGTTTTTACACCCGATCCGGCGGTGGATCTGCGGTCTAGCGTGACCGTGTTGCGCCAGGGAATCCTGCGAAACTTCCCATTTTTAAAGGACGCCCGAATTTTCATCGCCGGAAAGGAGCCCTATACAAAAAAAATTGGTTCCCCAGGCCCAGAAGCGCAAGAAAAAAAGTAAAAAGCGTTGACAAATAAAATCCATCTCGTATACTTCTATTTGTCTTAGGCTTAATGCGTAATTGTAAAGGAGCTTTGAATGAAACGGATGTTCATTCTTGTCGCCATCGCGTTGTTCGCGGTAGGATCGTTGTTCGCGGAGGAAGCCGTATTAATCGACTTCACTAAACTTGCGGCCGACATTATCCCTAACCAAAACAACGTGCCCACCCAGAACCGCGCTACTATGATGGACTATTCCAACGTAGCCGGCGCTAGCTTCACCACCGAGCAGAAGGCCGTGATGAAGTCCTCCCTTGCCCTCTCCAATTGGGATGTGGTGCTTGCTTCCTCGTCTAGGAACGTAACCAACGAGGCTAAAAGCTACACCCTAGAAGCCCCTTCCAAACAATTTGGAAAGGTGTTCGGTGTGCGGGTCCATTTCCCCGTGGAAAACTTCAATTCGTGGGCTCGAATACAGCCCCCCTTTGAGATTCCCGCGTTCGAACCCATGGCCCAGGTCGCCGACGATGGAACTATCCAGAAGCCGACCGATCAGGACAAGGCGAGCAAATTTACCCGTTTTGAAAATGGGTTCGGGGTCGTTAAAAACGTCGGTGTGATCAAATCGATCGCCGTGGACGCCTACGGCCTTAACTTCCCCCACGGTTTGTCGGTAATCCTTATCGACGCGGATGGGAATGAACAGGTCGTGTTTATGGGTTACATGAAATACGACGGCTGGGGTGAACTCCGCTGGGATAATCCTAACTACGTGTCCGATGTACGTAACCGGGAACTCCGCCTGTACCCGCTGTATCCAAAGGCTACTCCCTTTGTAAAGTTTGGTGGTTTCCTTATTCAACGGGACGCCGCTTACGAAGGGGGGGACTATATTGGGTACTTTAAGGACGTGAAGGTTATCTACGATAAGGCTGTTCTCCAGACCGATCGCGATATTAACGACGAGGGTCTGTGGAACATTATCCAGGATCGTGAAACCGCCCGTAAGAACGCGGAAATGCAAGCCTTCGGTCAGGCTCAGGTACTCCGGTATCTGGAAAGCCAAAAAAAGGCCAGCGAGAATAGTTTTACTCCCACGAATAATGCCGCTGGGACCACTGGTGCCGCGCCTGCCGCCGGTACCACCACGGGAAAGTAAAGTAGTATAGCCGTTAATAAAGGGCGCCGTAGGGCGCCCTTTTAACAGCATTAAGCCATAGTTTCGATGAATAATACTACATGGTTTCCCGATCGCTCTTTTCTGCAAACCGAATTTGAGCGTTATTCTGCGGCTAGAACCTTGATAACCAAGGATCTGGTGGCTGTTTTAGACGATGCTTTACGGGAGCTCAATCCCCGTCCTACCGTAAAAGGCAGGGCTAAGCGTTTTACAAGTTATTTTAAAAAGTATGTCCGTCTATTACAGCTTAGCGATGACAAAACCCTAGTGCCCCCGATAAATGATTTAATCGGTATTCGGGTGGTTTGTACGTTCATCGAAGACCTTTTTACCGTTGAATCGATTATAAAAAAAATGTTTCAAGTAACCGAAGTAGAACGGAAGGGGTCAAATTACTCGTTTAAGGAATTTGGCTACGAATCTACCCATATTTTAATTACCATCCCCGAGGCGATACAAAAACGGCGCGGCCCCTGTGGTTGCAAGGTAGTGGAAATTCAAGTTCGAACCATTTTGCAGGACGCCTGGGCGGAGGTGGAACACGAACTGGTTTATAAGGCCGAATTTACCCCCTTTGACGATCCGATGAAACGCAAATTGGCTGCGGTTAACGCTAGTTTATCCCTGGCGGATATTGTATTTCAAGAAATTAGGGATTACCAACGTCAACTAAATCGGGAGTTGGGCAAGCGAAGGGAAACCTTTTTTAGAAAAATTGAGGAATCCACCGACGATGTTCTATTCCAGGAGGATAGGAGCGAAGAGGTTTCTCGAATCAAACCAATTTTTCGTTTGGAGCCCTCCAAGGGCAGCGAAAGCATCGACGATCTACTGTTGGATGCCCTGTACGCCCATAACAACGATCAGTTTGACCGGGCTATAGAACTGTATACCCGGATCTTTGCCTCGGAACCCAACGATTATGTAAAATCGGTAATCTATAAACACCGGGGCATGGCCTATTTTGCCCAGTCCCGGTACCAGGAGGCCATCGATGATTTTAGCGCCTCCTTGGAATTGGACCCCCAGTCCTACAAGGCGGCCTACTACCGGGCCGTGGTAAAATCGGTACTCCAGCGGTATTCGGAAGCCATTGATGATTTTACCCTCTCGTTGAAGATCAACCCCTACCAGCATTTTTGCCTTTTTCGTCGAGGTCAGGCCTATTATCATTTGGGTGATTATCCTAAAGCCCTGGCGGATTGCGAGAACGCCCTGGTCATTGAACCGGATTCCGAAGCGGCCCTTAAATTTAGGGAACTACTGCTCCACCATTTGAAAATGTAGGGCCTTCTTTTCCCTATGGGGAAACAAAATGCGAGAAAGTCCCTCGTATTGACACAATTCAATTTTTTCTGTATAGTGCCCTCGTACTACAGCAGTATGTGTCTCCTTCGTCTAGGGGTCAGGACAGCGGGTTTTCATCCCGCCAACAGGGGTTCGAATCCCCTAGGAGATGCCTAAGCGGCAGGGTAGCGGTTGTAAAGCCTTATCCTGCCGTTTTTTTATCAGTTAGATGCAAGCCACTACCCGGTTTAGTAAACAAGCTATATCCACCCTCCGTTCCGAAATACAGGAAGCCCAAAACAATGAAGTATTCGCCCTGGGTTTTCTCTCCCCGGAGGGGAAGGTTGAACGGGTGGAGGTGGTTGCCCGGGGACAAGAACAGCGGGTTCTTGCCCTACCATCCCAATGGGAACGGGCGGACGTCCTTTTGCATAACCACCCTTCGGGATTCCTCACCCCCAGCGATAACGATATGGTCATTGCCGCAGCCGCTGGGGAAATCGGCGTAGGTTCGTATATCGTGGATAACGATGTTTCAACCGTGTACGTGGTGGTGGAACCGACGGCTAAACGAACCATCGAACCCCTAAACGAGGAAAAAATAGTCGCTTCCCTCCAGGAAGGTGGGGCCATCGCCCGAAGGCTTTCCAATTACGAAATCCGACCTTCCCAGTTGGATCTGATGCGGATGATAATTCGGTCGTTTAACGAAAACGCCATTACCTGCGCCGAGGCGGGAACGGGGGTGGGGAAATCCTTTGCCTACCTGGTGCCTGCCATGGCTTTTGCGGCCCAGAATACGGTTCGTATCGTCATATCCACCGCTACCATAACCTTACAACAGCAACTTTTTGAAAAGGATATTCCCCTGGTAGCGTCGGCCATGAAAAAAAAGGTAAAAGCAGTTTTGGTAAAGGGACGATCCAATTATCTTTGTTTGCGTCGTTTAAAGGATGCCCTCCGGGAGGGCAACCTCTTTGACGGGGCCGCTGAAGGCCTGCACGAATTGGAACAGTGGGCAGTCTCTACGCAAACGGGAAGCCGATCCGAATTGCCCTTTTTGCCCGACGAAAACCTATGGTCGAGGGTTTGTTCCGAACCCGATCTCTGTTTAGGAAGTCGGTGTCCCGAACGGGATCGATGCTTTTATCTGTCCCTTCGACGGGAAGCCGTATCGGCCCAAATCCTCGTGGTAAATCATCACCTGTTATTCGCCGATTTAGCGGCCCGCAAAGACGGGGCGGGGTACGAAAATACGGTGGTACTTCCTCCCTACGACCGGGTGGTGGTAGACGAAGCCCACTCCATCGAGGACGCGGCCACCTCTTTTTTTTCCGAGGATTTTAGCCGACCCGCCCTATTGCGGCAGTTGGGTCGGCTTTATAGAAGACGGGGCGCTCAAATTCTCGGTCTTCTTCCGGTCCTGGCAACCCTTCTAGGGAACGAAGCCTCTTTGGACGAAAAGCTGGATTCCCTGGGCGATGAAATAGGGACAATCCGAGAGGGGCTTGATAGCCTGGATCAGCGGGCTCTGGATATCATGGGGGCCGAAAGTGTCTATAGACTTACGGAGGAAAAGGGTCGAACCCTGGAAGAGCTTCTTTTCCCCATCCTGCGATCCCTTCGTGTCCAGCTCGGGGCTTTGGTTAGCCGCATCCGGGACCTGATGGAAAATTTGGAAGAAACCTACGAGGACGATCAGACGGTTTGGGAAATTCAGGGTATCCTCCGTCGTATCGACGGAAAAACGGATTCTATTTCGACGTTTTTAGATTTTATACATCGAAGCGATACGGTGGCGTGGATGGAACGCCGCCGAGGTTCCACCGGAGATTCGTGGGTTCGATTTGTTCTCAGTCCCATCGATGTGGCCCCAGAACTGGCGAAGGGCCTCTTCGAAGTCCATAAAACGGTGTTGAACGTATCGGCGACCCTGACGGTGGCGGATTCTTTTGAATACTATTTTGCCCGTTCGGGCCTCGGCTTGTTGGATTCCAAAACCATCTTTTCGGGACAGTTTCCCTCGCCCTTTCCGTACGAAAAAGCGGTCCTCCTCGGTTGTCCCACCGACGCCCCATCCCCCGACACGCCGGCCTATCAGGCCTTTGTGGATACGGCGGTTCCCCGGTTGCTTTCCATATCCGGAGGGTCGGCGTTGGTTCTTTTTACGTCCTACGAAGCCCTTAGAAGCGCCTATAGGGAATCGGAAGGTCCCCTGCGGGACCTGGGTATCCGTTGTTTTAAGCAGGGGGACGAGGATCGGTCCCGGTTATTACGAAAATTCCTACAGGATGAATCCAGCGTACTCTTCGCTACGGATTCCTTCTGGGAAGGGGTGGATGCCCCCGGGGATACCCTGCGCCTGGTAATACTCTGTCGTTTACCCTTTAGAACTCCCAACGATCCGGTGTTCGAAGCCCGTCGAGAGGCCTTGGAAAAAAGAGGCGGAAACCCGTTCATGGAACTCTCGCTACCCGAATCGGTGATGAAGTTTAAACAGGGATTTGGACGTCTAATGAGGCGATCGTCGGACCACGGGGTCGTGGTGGTCCTGGACAACCGAATCATCCACAAACGGTACGGGTCCCTTTTTATCCGTTCTCTGCCGGAAACAAAGCGGTGTTTTGCCGATTTTGAGACCCTGCTCCGGCAAACCGAGGACTTTCTCTACCCGTGAATTAGACGAAGGGTCCAGGTTTACGGGGTTCGATACCCCGCCGGAGGACCCGGGGTTACGCGATCCGACAACCTGCTAGGTGATCTCTTTGGCCGTGTCAAATACCGTTTTTCCCAGTTTAGAAGTATCGGTCCCCAGGGATTCTCGGTATTTTAACAGCGCCTCTTTTTCCCGTTGTAACTCCGTAAAACGGTACAGCAGTTTCCCGTCCTCCTGCAGGGCCACATCGGGACTGGAATAGGCCCCCAGGTCTTTTACGACAATTTCCCGACCCTTTTCCAAATTTTGAGGACGAAGCTCATCCGACTGGGGGTTTACTTCCGTTAGAATAACTCGATCCGGGGCCTCCCAAATGCGGCGGAACATTTCTTTCCGTAAATTATTCATTTTTATAGCATCGTTTTGTTTTTGAAGCTTTAAATATCGAAGGCCTGGAATGAGATAGAAGAGAAGGGCGAACAGAATGGGCACAACGCCCAACACTATAGTAATAAAGGTGTGGGGATTCCGTATAAATCCAGAAAATAGGATGTACGCCACCGCGTAGAGATAACTGCTCCCGTGAATTTGGCCCTGGGATACCAGGGGGCCCACGGTGGAGGCGCTATACAAAAAGTAGCCCCCGAACAGCAAATTGACCGCGTTAAAGAAAAGAAACCATCGGTTTAGTTTTTTTGGGTTAGCGGAAAACGTAAGCAAACGTTTTATCGGTGCGGAAAGACTGCCAAAGGACCGGTCGGTCGTATCGTTCCGTAATAACAGGGCGTCAAAACGGTATACGATGGTGCCGTCTTCGGTGGCTTCGGGCATACCTCCAAATTCAACACAATACCGCTTAATTTGATCCTCCGCTTCCAGGGGCCGTGCTCCCGTAAGGATCATGAATTCGGGAAGGGAAATAACCCCTTTGTTCGCTTGAATATACGCGATTACCGCTTGTTTTTCCCGTTTATCCCAATCGGCGTTGGGATCCCCGTCGCCGAATACAAAGGAAAAGACGGCCTGGTTCAGGGGCTTCCCCTTGGGCTTAGCGGTTCGACTGTACGCGGAACCATAGTACGACCGATCGATAGACTTGGTGATTTCGGAATAAAACCAAATGCGAATTATAAGATCAAAAATCGACGAGACCAGGTACATGCCCCCTAAACCGTCACCCCGTCGGGAGGAAGACCGGTTGTCGCTGGATCCGGACGCGGAAACCGCCACCGAAGCGACCAGAGCCAAAAGGGCGATGGCCATAAAGAACACAAAATAGCCCACCAGCATGAGCATGATCCAGACCTTAAACGCCCATTTCCCTATAAAGCCTAAACCCCTGGCCAGGGCGTGGAGACCCTTTTTAAGGGTAACGCCAAATCCTCGGTATCGGCTTTTAAAACCCTGGGGAAAGGAGTAGAGAATTTCTCCCGATTCGGTAACCTCAAGACGCCCACCGTATTCGTCCGCCGCTTGGGGAACCAGCTCTTTTACCTGTTCCAGGGGAAGCGCGGTTTTCGCGACGATATCCGCGACCGTGGCTCCCTTTTTTTTACTCTTAAAGGCATCTACAACCTGTCGATACGCTTGGACATTTTTACCGCTGTTATTCATGGACTTGCTTCTCCCCGGATATTTTTATCCCATCGGAACAGGAAAAATCAATATTGAGACAATTCTAAAAACATCAGTTTTTAGAATTGTTCCGCTGTAATCGCAATTCCTGTAAGGAATTGCTTGAGTCCCCTCTAAAAACCAATTGTTTTTAGAGGGGACTCAATATTCTGAAAACTGAGGCTGTCTGATAACTCTGTTAGTTATCAGACAGCCCTTGTATTTTCTCGGATTTTAGCGTTTTAACCATTTCGATGTATTAAAACCAGGTAAAACCGCTAAAATCCTACGAAAATACGACATTAAAGAAGCTGTCCCGTAACTTCCTAAGTTACGGGACAGCCTCTATTGGATTTATATTTGTTTAATATTGAAGCTAAAGTTATACCTTCAAAATAATTATTCACCATCGTCGTAGCTTCGGCCCAAATGGTGAAGGAAACGCAATCGTTGATGTTTCCACAGCTCGTCTTTCCGATATTACAGGGCGAAAGAATCAACCCTTCGCCCGCGGCGTCCAATATGGTTTTAACCGTCAGTTCTTCCAGGGGTTTCGCGAATCGAAACCCGCCGCCGGGACCCCGAACCGACTCAACGATTCCCGATTTGCGGAGCTTGAAAAATATTTGCTCTAAAAAGACAGAGGATATGTTCTCTTTTTCGGACAACCGATTGATCGAAATGGGGGTTCCATCACTTCCCATTCGAGCCAAGGCTAAGGCTGCCCTAAGGGCGTAACGACCCCGAGTGGTTATTCTCATACAAAACCCCTTGTTTTTAGAATTGTCCCATGAGCGCAAAAGGAAAAAAACTCGCGATAATGTCGACTATTACATTAATATATTTTAGGTCCCTCGGCAAGGGCCGGATTTAAAGGACCCAGAAGGGGTCACGGATTTGTTGCCCCCAGCACCTATGAGTTGACAGGTGCGGACTGTCCATAGTATCTTGTTCTGCATTAACGATTCGTCCTTTTGAATCGTAAACTTTTATCGATAATAAGCCGGTATACCGGCAAGGAGAATGACCCATGGCTCAGGCCAGTAAGAACGCCCGTACGACTACCGCGACTCAAAAGTTTTTTTGCTCCTGTGGCGGAGAAATCAAGATGAAGACGATTTTCGAGAATGGCAAGATAAAAAACGTCGCCGAATGCGAAAAATGCAAACGGGTTGAACGGCGTCCCTCGGATTTTAAATGAACGAATGAGGGCAGGGCCTCTCCTCCCTGCAGTAGGAATTCTATATTGAATTGACAGAGTTTTGGCTATTTGATAGGCTAAAGCTTCAAATTATTTTTTGTACAAGCATATACATGGGGGTTAACCTTTGGCTACTAAAATTTCTTCCGCCGAAAAGCGGCATCGGCAAAGCGAGGATCGCAGGATCCGCAACAAGGCGGTAAAAAGTTCCGTTCGTACTAGCGTAAGGCGGTTTGTCGCCGCTTCACAAAAAAAGGATATGGAAGAAGCGTCCGCGTCCCTTAAAGAGATGATCGCTAAGCTGGATTCAGCTTCCAGGAAGGGGATTATAAAGAAAAATACCGCTTCTCGGAAAAAATCCAGGATGCAGAGGTTGTATAATTCTCTCTTAGCGGCAAAGTAAGATCGGATCTATTCGCTAAACCTTCTGTTTGGGTTGTCGCGGGGTGCCCCGCATACCGCGACAAATATTAGTTTGCCTGGTTATGGTATGAGGTCAAGATGGCCGGAAGCAAGTTAACAAAAGCCGACATCATCGATTCGATCTACGAAAAAACGGGGATGAATCGCAAGGAAATACACACTGTTATCGATCTTTTAGTCGAAAACATAAAGTCCGCCCTTACGGATGGTCGTGTGGTTGAGCTAAGGGGCTTTGGTACCTTCGAGATCCGTGTCCGGAAAGGTCGAAAAAAGGCCCGTAATCCTAAAACGGGAGAAACGGTGTCCGTTAGCGCCCATGGGGTCGCGGCGTTCAGACCGGGTAAAGAGCTAAAACAGGAAGTTTGGAATATAACTAAGGTGGATGAATCCTTAGGGGCGGGCGGGGCGGATGCATGAATTCCCTGGGCGGAAAACGACTAGTCCGGGGAGTCCTGGTTAAGCTTGCTTCGACCCTAATCGCGGCGTTGCTTTTCGCCGCTTCTTTTCCAAATCTCGTTTTTCAAAATGGTGTTCCTTATCTAGCGTGGGTCGCTTTTATTCCTGTTTTTTGGATGATCCGTCGAATGTCCTTAAGAACCTCTTTTCTGTGGGGGGCTCTGTATGGATACGCGGCCTACGGACTTTTTAATTATTGGCTCAGTGTTTTTCACCCCCTAGCGGGTCTTATAGTCGGAACCATATACCTGGTTTATTTTGCCGTTTTTTTCCCATTGTTAAAAATAGCGGATATACTTTTTCCCCGGCGGGGCTATCTTCTCCAATGGGCCCTGTGGATGGCCTACGAATACCTGCGAACCCAGGGTTTTTTAGGATACGCCTACGGGATTGTGGGGTATTCCCAGTGGGATGTGTTGCCCCTTATACAAATTGCCTCGATATTTGGAGTGTGGGGGGTGTCGGCCCTGGTGGTTTTTCCATCGGCCTACCTGGCGCCAGCTCTGGAACAGGGGTTTCGTTCCCTTAAGAGTTTTTTAAAGCGGGAATGGGTATTTGGCGTTCTATGGATAATCGCTCTAGCCGCCACGGTGGTCTATGGTTTTGCTTCTCCGCTGGATTATTCCAAGGCGCCCTCTAAAAAAATAGCCCTCATTCAGCATAATACGGACCCCTGGCGAGGGGGCATACAGGCTTACCGGGAGAATTTTAACACCCTCAAGCGACTTTCTTTGGAAGCCCTGGCTCAAAATCCTAAACCCGATATGGTCGTATGGTCCGAAACGGCCTTTGTTCCCCGAATTTATTGGCATGTAAACTATCGGGACGATGAGGAATCCTACGCCTTAGTAAAGGACCTATTGGATTTTCTCGCTACCCAGGACGTTCCCTTTGTAATTGGTAACGACGATGGCCGCCTAGAAGTAGCCCCCGACGGGACCTACAAGAGGGTAGACTATAACGCGGTTATTCTTTTTGAAAAGGGTAAGGAAAAGAAGGTGTATCGGAAGCTCCACCTGGTACCCTTTACGGAGAATTTCCCCTACGAAAAACAGCTCCCCGCCATTTACAACGCCCTGGTGGCGGCGGATACCCATTTTTGGAAAAAGGGTACCGAAGCGACGGTTTTTCAGACCGGAGACTTTACGTTTTCCACGCCCATCTGTTTTGAGGATACCTTTGGGGATATCTCCCGCGCCTTTACCCTGGGGGGAGCCGACTTGATCGTCAACCTGACTAACGACGCCTGGGCCGGCAGTCTCCCCTGCCAAATGCAGCACGCGACCATGGCGGTGTTTCGGGCGGTGGAAAACCGACGCTCGGTGGTGCGTTCCACCGCTTCGGGGCAGACGTGCGCGATCGATCCCAACGGTAAAGTTATCGCCATGGCCCCTCCCTTTGTGGAAACCCAGTTGACCGTTAACGTCCCGATAATGAAACAGAAGACCTTCTATACAAAACACGGTGATTTTTTAGCGTATATTTTTATCCTCTTCTCCCTTGGGGCCCTGATCCTTGGGGGGATCCTATGGATATTCAAACGGAAAAAGTTATTATTGAGGCTGTCCCGTAACTAACAGAGTTATCAGAGAGCCACAATTGACAGAATAGTCCCGGAGGGACAAAATGGAACCTGGAAATTTGAGAAGGAAAGCTTAATTCAAGGATGGATACCATGGATACCCGGAAAAAAATACTTATTGTGGACGATGAACAGATAAACCTTGAATTTTTTGATGTAATGCTTACTAAATTGGGGTTTACGGTTGAAAAAGCGGAGAACGGCGTGGAAGCCCTGGAAAAGGTACGCCGTTTTTTTCCGGACCTGATCATCCTGGATAATATTATGCCCAAAATGTCTGGGTGGGAAGTGACCAAAACTATAAAAAATGACAGCGAGTATGCTCAATTTAAGGATATTCCGATCATTATGTTCTCCGCCATGGATGACGTTAAGGACAAGGTCGAGGGGTTCGAGCTGGGGGTGGACGATTATATCACCAAACCCTACAATTTTTCCGAGGTTCTTGCGAGGATCCGAGCGGTTCTTCGGAATAGGGAATTGTTCGCCCAAATTGCCGCCCGGGAGTCCCGGTTAGCCCTAGCCGAAGAGTTAACCTCCGATATGCGGTCCACGGTTTCCGTCTTTTTAGAATGGGCGGATGAGCTGGACCGACTGGCCGCTGAAGTGGCTTCCGATTACCACGATGAGCGGGGGGTCAGGAAATTGGTCGAACTGGTTCGCTTTAAGGCATCGGACGTTAAGAAGAGGGTCGCCGAGTTGGACGCCTCTATGGAAAGAACCACCGCCGAACGGGAGCGGATCAAACGAAAGGAAATTGAACTTAATATTCTGGAACATCAATTTCGCAAGAGCTTGCATCAAGAATAGTTAAACCTGGAGGGTCGGAATGATTGATGAAAAAAAACGTCAGGTTTTAGACTTTTTCGCCGAAGGCCGAAAATTGTACAAATTGATGGATTTTCAAAGGGCCCTCCAATCGTTCGCGGAAGCCCTGCGTATCGACCCCGAAGATGGGCCCTCCAAGGTGTACTACGTCCGTTGCAAGCATTATATCGACAATCCTCCCCCAGAAGATTGGGATGGAGTTTTTGTGATGACCACCAAATAAGAGAAGGGTTGCATGAAAAAAAATGAAGAAAAACGGGAAAATCCCGGGGATGGAAATCGGAGGGAAGTCGTTCCGATTACCACCTTTGGTATAGGAACCTCGTTCAGCGGGGTTCTCCGTTTTAAAAACACCCTCCGTATCCAAGGGCGTTTTAAGGGTACCATCGACGCCACGGGGGCCTTGATTGTGGATAAGGGCGCGGTGGTCGAGGCGGATCATATATCCGTAACTTCCTTGACGGTTTACGGAACGGTTATTGGGGCTATTCACGCTTTGGACAAAATTGATCTCCTTTCGGGTTCCGTGGTCCACGGCGATGTGGACGCGGCTCGTCTCCGGATTGCCGATGGGGTTCTTTTTGAGGGCCAATGCCGGATGACCCAGGTGGACGAGGACGTGGAAATCTTTTCAAGGGTTACGGAGGATATAAAATCGGAACTGCAAAGGACCCTTCAGCGGTGAGTTTGCGGTCCCGAGCGGAAGCCCTTTTCCAGGCGCTTCTACGGAAATCCCTACGGATCGTTACGGTTGAATCTTGTACCGCCGGCCTGGTGGCCGACAACCTTGCTTCCATTCCCGGCGCCTCGACGGTGTTGTGGGGGGCCTACGTTTGTTATACCGTGGATGCGAAAGTCAAAATGGTCGGTATCGATCCCGTTTTGATTCAAGTCCATGGTCCGGTTAGTAGAGAAGTTGCCCTGGCCCTCTGCGATGGGGCCATAGGGAATAGCGGAGCCGATGTGGCTGTTTCGATTACCGGTCTTGCGGGGCCGGAGGGTGATGGTACCGATACACCGATAGGAACGGTTTGGATTGGTGTAAAAATCCGCGGAAAGGATAGCACGGCCCGGTCTTTTCTGTTCCATGGAAATAGGGCCAAAGTACGAAAAGCCGCGGCGGAGGCAGCGATGGGTCAAGTTCTTTCAAGTTTGAGTCCCCTCTAAAAACTGATGTTTTTAGAATTGTCTCAAGTTTTGCTTGACAGAAAATGAACCTACAGGTATATTTGGAGTATATTAAATCTTCCGCACTTCAAGAAATAATCAACAGGAAAATGAAAGCGTAGCATGCGCGTTACAATATCAGTGCGATATCCTTTACAATCCACCCTTTTTCGTTGCAACCCTTGAGGAGCGCGATGGCAACACGAACGGAGTTCATCCATGGCAATTATTAGAAGAAAACGTACAGCCGAACCGGAGCGCGTCGAAAATTCCTCCGACGATGCCCAAGCGGAGTTAGAGCTTTCTATTTCCGAATCTCTGGCTAAAGAAGAATTACAACCCGAGGATATAAAACTCGAGATTTCCCCGGAACCGCCGGGTATCGTTTCGGAGGAAGATCGATCCATCGAAGGCTCCGCACCGATGGAGGAACCCCTGCCATCTAACAACGATGAGGGGCAGGAAAAATCGAATGGGAAGGTGGTAGTTCGCGCCCGGCCCAAAAGACGTACCGGGACAACGGTGGAGACGAGAAACGAATCGGATCAACATACGCCAATACAAGAAAATGTTCCCCCCAGCGAGGAACCGGCTATTCAATACCAATACCAAAATCAGATTCAAAACCAAAACCAGGGGCAAAGCCAAAATCAGGGTCAAAGCCAAAATCAGGGTCAAAATCGTTCCCGTCCCCGTCGACCCTTTGATCGTTCTCACGGAAATAGTCAGAACCACGGTTCTCCTGCCTATCAGGGACCCGCTACCCCCAGCCCCGCTCTTCCCATTCCGGAATTTCCGAAGAACTTGCCCTCCATGCCGGATATTTATGGAAAACCGGAGCCCCGTTCGGATCAGGAGAACGGAAAGCCTCGGCTCTCCATTAACGAGCTGACCCGGCTTAATATGATCGATCTGCGGGATCTGGCGGGGTATTACGGCATTAGCCACGAAGATATGGTGGCCCTGAAAAAACAAGAGATTATTTTTTCTATTCTTAAGGCCCATACCGAACGGGGCGGAATTATTTACGCCTACGGATCCTTGGAAATTCTTCCCGATGGGTACGGATTCCTTCGGAGTCCCCAAAATTCCTACCTCCCCGGGCCCGACGATATTTATATCAGCCCCAGTCAAATTCGGCTTTTCGCGCTAAAAACCGGGGATACGGTATACGGTCAAATTAGAAGTCCCAAGGAAGGGGAACGGTTTTTCGCCATGCTTCGGGTGGAAACGGTTAACTATGACGATCCCGCGGTCGCGCAAAGCCGCATTCCCTTTGATAACCTGACGCCCCTGTATCCCAACAAAAAATTGGATCTGGAAATGGCGACGGAAGAAATTTCCACCCGCATCATCAACCTATTCTGTCCGATCGGAAAGGGCCAGCGGGCCCTGATCGTGGCTCCCCCTCGGACCGGAAAAACAATTATGATGCAAAAAATCGCCAATGCCATAACCAAGAACCATCCCGAAGTGTACCTGATTGTTCTGTTAATCGATGAACGGCCCGAAGAGGTAACCGATATGGAGCGGACGGTTCGTGCGGAGGTTATTTCGTCCACCTTCGACGAACAGGCCACCCGGCACGTGCAGGTAACCGAAATGGTCCTGGAAAAGGCCAAACGTCTGGTGGAACATAAAAAAGACGTGGTTATTCTGCTGGACTCAATTACCCGCCTAGCCCGGGCGTACAACCAGACCGTTCCCACCTCGGGAAAAATCCTTTCCGGTGGTGTGGATTCCAACGCCCTGCATAAACCGAAACGGTTTTTCGGCGCCGCTCGGAATATCGAGGAAGGGGGAAGCCTGACCATCATTTCCACCGCCCTTGTAGAAACCGGAAGCCGGATGGACGAGGTTATTTTTGAGGAATTCAAAGGCACGGGCAACATGGAAATCAACCTGGATCGCAGAATTTCCGACCGCCGGTTGTTCCCAGCCATCAATATTAAAAAATCAGGGACCCGAAAGGAAGAACTGCTATTAACGGAGGAGGAACTACAGAAAATTTGGGTATTAAGAAAGGTGATCAATCCCATGGATGACGTGGAGATCATCGAACTTCTTATTGACAGAATGAAGAAAAGTAAGAATAATGAAGCGTTCCTGCGGTCCATGAACACCGGGGCCGCCGCGATGGATTAGGTATTTTTGAGTTCCCTCTAAAAACCGATTGTTTTTAGAGGGAACTTAAGCAATTCCTTACAGGAATTGCGATTTCAGCGGAACAATTCTAAAAACTGATGTTTTTTAGAATTGTCTCATTTTTTTGGAGGATAGATAAATGAAAGAGGGTATTCACCCCAAGTACGAGCTGACCAAGATTACCTGCGCCTGCGGTAACGTTATTGAGACTCGTTCAACCGTCAAGAATATTAACGTTGAAATTTGTTCAGCCTGCCACCCCTTCTTTACGGGGAAGCAGAAATTGGTCGATACAGCTGGCCGTATTGAGAGATTCCGCAGGAAATACAACATTAAAGAGTAAGTATAACCCGGAAAGAAAAGAAAAGGCCGCATTAGAGCGGCCTTTTCTTTTGGCGCCCCCAGGGGGTGCCCCGGTCGGGCTCATCCCGCTGTTTTCCCCAGCTTTTTACATTTCCATCCCGAGAATTTTGGGTTCCCGAAGTTTCCAAAGTACCAGGATGCGGCACGGAAGTTCCGTTCCGTCCTTTTTTTTCAGGGTGCCCCGAAACTCCAGCACCGGTCCCCTATCCTCCCAGCCGGTAAATCGAAGCCCCATAACCGTATGCACGTCCAAACGGACCGTCGTTTCTGGACCGAAGGGGCTCTCTTTAGAGTAGGGTCCCACGCGAAACAACAGGGCCAGGTACTCTTCTTCGGAATAGCGGCCCTGGATTCTATGGGCGTACTGTTCTTCTCCCTGATGTATCAGATAATTTCGATCTTCTTCTTTAAATGCCCGGGCCAGGGAAACCAGGTAGTCCCGTGTATCGGTCGAAAGGTTCGAAAAAATACCTTGATCCAGCCCCGATTCCCGTTCTATCGACGCTAAAGGGGCCTCGGGGCTGGGTTTTTTTTGAAGGACCGTTGGTGCCGTGGTGGGCTTTGGCGTTCCTTCTTCGTAGGAATTGGATAGGGTTCCGCAGGAAATAAATAGACCGCTAAGGGTAAAAAGCAGGGCGGTGGTAGCCCAAATTACGCCGTGTCTCATAGCGTAAAGGTATAGCACGAACGGCGAAGTTTATCCTTAAAATCTTCGTCGGTGGTGGAAAGCCGCATATCCGTGATGACGGCCCGGGGAAAATCGGATGCCTCGATTTTAAAACCCCGGGCGTTGGTGGAAAACCAAAGGATTCCCCCGGGGTTTAAGATGGAAAGGCACGTTTGTATCATAGTTTGATAGTCCCGCCGTACGTCCAGGGTGCCTTCCATTTTTTTTGAGTTGGAAAACGTTGGAGGGTCCAGGATGATCAAATCCCAACGAAAACCCCGACTTCGGGCTTCGGAAATGAAACGGAGTGCGTCCGAGCGTATCAGTCTATAGGGGGAGGGGAGCGATGCTTTGTGGAAAAAATCTTCCGTGGATAGTTTTACGGTTCCCAGGCTGTTAAGGGTGAAATTTTCACCCGCCCAATCGAGATAGGTGTTAGAAAGGTCCACCGAATCCACCGAGAGGGCGAGTCCAGAAGCCGCGTACACGGAAAAGGAAGCGGTGTAGCAGAAGAGGTTCAATACCCGCTTCCCGTGGCTCTGATCTCGGACCAGCGATCGGGTTTTACGGTGGTCCAAAAACAGTCCCGTATCGAGGTAATCCGAAAGATTCACCCGGAACCTAAGGCCCCCCTCCTGGACTTCCCTAAAAAAGCCCCGATCGGCCTGTTTTGAGTATTGAACTTCCCCGGTTTGACGGTTTCTTAAGTGTCGGCGCTGTTTTATAAATTGACGCTCCCTAGGGATTCCCAAGGCCGATTCAATGGCTTCCATCATGGTCGCAAGCCACCGATCTTCCTCCCCTTCGTCTTTTTCGTAGGGTCTTTCGTAGAGGGCCCCCGAAAGAGAATCCCCGTAGATATCCAACAACAGGGGAATTTCGGGAATATCCCGATCGTAGAGGCGGTACGCGTCCGTACCGACCCGTTTAGCCCATTTTCGTAAATGCCTATGCCGTTTTAGAAGGCGATTAGCCAGCATGGCCGCCTGATCGGCGGTTTTTTGGTCCCTTTCCGTCACCTGGGTTTAGCCGTTTCCTAACTCTAAGTTTTTTGTCTGTAGCATAATACAAAGCATGGCGTACCCCGAGGAAAGATCCTCCTTTTGGACTACCACCTCCGGGGGAACCTTAAGTTTTACGTTGGTAAAATTCCAGATCGCCGAAACCCCCGCGCGGACCAAAATATCCGTTACTTCCTGGGCGGCGGTCCACGGGACCGTTAATACCGCCATGGAAATCCCTCGTTTACGGATTTCCTCTTCCATTTGATCGATAGAGTAGACCGGTTTATTGTGGACCGATGTCCCCGCCTTGGAGGGGTCCTTATCAAAGGCCGCGACGATGTTAAGCCCGTGGAGCTTAAATTCCTGGTAACCCATAAGGGCGGAACCCAAATTTCCCACCCCCACAAGGATGGCGTTACAAACCGAATCCCAACCCAAAAAATGTTCTATCGCCATGATCAGCGCGTCAACGGGGTACCCTTTTTTGGGCTTTCCGATGATTCCCGTAATCGCCAGGTCCTTACGAACCTGGATGGGTTCTAAATTTAACTCCTGGGCTATGACCGTTCCGGAAATATACTCGTTTTTTTCAGCTTGAGCCTGTTTGATAATATGTAGATACGAAGGCAGACGGCGAATCGAAGGCGCGGCTGGTATTTTCTGTTTAATCATTATCATTCCTCGATAAATATAGTACTATACGATAGGGTTAAAATCCCTTAAAAGTCAAGAAAAATATGAGACAATTCTCCGTATACCCCAGGGATACCTGGAAATACTATATAGAAATATGGCATACTGCTGTTCGATTGATCAATGCGGAGGATGAACGTGTATAAACCAGTGGACCCGAAGGTTGAATTCCCCAAGATGGAAGAAGAAGTTTTAAAATTTTGGGAAGAAAACGATATTTTCAAAAAATCTATAGAGCAACGGGAAGGGGCGGAGGAATTTGTTTTTTATGATGGCCCTCCTTTTGCTACGGGACTTCCCCACTTTGGACATTTTGTCCCTGGAACTATAAAGGATATTATTCCCCGGTACCAAACCATGAAGGGGAAAAAGGTGGAACGGCGCTTCGGGTGGGATTGTCACGGCCTACCGGTGGAAAACCTGATTGAAAAGGAACTGGGTTTAAATTCCAAGACCGATATAGAAAAATTCGGCATCGCGGAGTTTAACGAAGCCTGCCGTTCCTCCGTGTTGCGGTACGTCAATGAATGGCGGAGCATCGTAACCAGGCTAGGCCGTTGGGTGGATTTTGACAACGATTATAAGACCATGGATCCCGATTATATGGAATCCATCTGGTGGGTCATGAAGGCCCTCTGGGAAAAGGGGCTTTTGTACGAGGGCCACTATATCCTTCCCTACTGTCCCCGTTGTTCCACGGTCCTTTCGAACCACGAGTTGAACCTGGGGGGCTATAAGGACGTTCACGACCCGGCAATTACCATAAAGTTTAAGGTAACGGGGACCGCAGAGGGAAGCGCCGCCTCCCAACAGGGCGACTTAAAGACCCTGGCCGATGGTGCCACGTACCTGTTAGCCTGGACGACCACCCCCTGGACCCTGCCATCCAACCTGGCCTTAACCCTGGGAGCGGACATCGATTATGTGTTAGTGGTCGATGGGGCGGAGCGTTACATTTTAGCAGAGGCCCGCCTCAGCGCCTATTATAAAAATAGCGCCGATTACACCGTTGAATGGCGGAAAAAGGGCCGGGATCTTTTGGGGCTTACCTATGAACCCCTGTTCCCCTATTTTAAGGAAGCGGCGGCCCAAAACGCCTTCCGAACCTACCCGGGGGATTTTGTATCCACCGAAGACGGTACGGGCATAGTCCATACCGCCCCGGGTTTTGGTGAGGACGATCAACGGGTTCTTAAGGGTACCGGGGTACCCACGATTTGTCCCGTGGACGCGGAGTGCCGTTTTACCGACGAGGTGGGGGATTATAAGGGGCTGTTCGTTAAGGATGCGGACAAGGCTATTATGGATAGGCTTAAGGCGGAGGGTAAACTGGTAAAACGGGATCAGATCCTCCACGCGTACCCCCACTGCTGGCGCTGTTCCAGTCCCCTGATTTATCGGGCCATAGGGTCCTGGTTCGTGGACGTGACCAAAATAAAACAGGCCATGTTGGACGCCAACCAGCAAATTCATTGGGTTCCCGACCATATCAAAGATGGTCGTTTTGGAAAATGGCTGGAGGGCGCCCGGGATTGGGCCATCAGCCGGAACCGGTACTGGGGTAACCCCCTGCCCATTTGGAAGTGTCCCGATTGCGGTAAAACCATCTGTATCGGTAGCCGTAAAGAGTTGAAGGACCTTTCGGGGGTGGAAGTGACGGATCTGCACAAACACTTTGTGGATCAGATAACCATCCCCTGCGAATGCGGCGGAACCATGCATCGGATCCCCGAAGTTTTGGACTGCTGGTTCGAGTCCGGCGCCATGCCCTACGCCCAAAACCACTATCCCTTTGAAAATAAGGAATTTTTTGAGTCCCACTTTCCCGCGGATTTTATCAACGAAGGGCTAGATCAGACCCGGGGCTGGTTTTATACCCTGACGATACTCGCGGCGGCGCTTTTTGATAAGCCGGCCTTTAAAAACTGTATCGTCAGCGGTTTAGTTTTGGCATCGGACGGTAAAAAAATGTCCAAAAGCCTTAGAAACTATACGGACCCCATGGAGGTGGTCAATAATTTTGGCGCCGACGCTCTACGACTTTTTCTAATGCATTCCGCGGTGGTCAAGGCCGATGATCTACGGTATTCCGACGACGGGGTTCGGGATGTGCTTAAAAGTATCCTTATACCCCTGTGGAACTCCTACAGCTTCTTTGTTACCTACGCGAACATCGATAAATTTGTCGCCCAGGGACGGCCTGAAAATCCCTCTAACCCCCTGGATCGGTGGATCCTCTCGGTATCCGAAACGTTGATCGAAAAGGTTAGTCAAGCCCTGGACGCCTACGATATGTCCCGGGCCATCGACCCCATCGTGGAATTTATCGACCTATTGAACAATTGGTACATCCGCCGTTCCCGTCGGCGCTTCTGGAGAAGCGAAAACGATTCCGACAAGGCTGAAGCCTACGGAACCCTGTACAGCGTGCTTAAAACCCTAACCCTCGTGGCGGCTCCCTTTATGCCCTTTACGACCGAAGCGATTTGGCAAAACCTCCGGTCCGAATCGGATAGTCCTTCGGTTCACCTGGCCGATTTCCCCCGTTTACAGGAAGCCTATCGGGATAGGGAGTTGGAGTTTAAGATGTCCGTGGTCCAACGGACGGTTTCCATGGGCCGGTCGCTCCGGTATCAACAGAACATTAAGGTCCGTCAGCCCCTAAAAACCGTAGAATTGGTTACCCGATCCCCGGAAGAAAAAAAGGTACTCCTAGAAATGGAGGAAATTATTCGGGAAGAATTGAACGTTAAAAATGTGATATTCCGGGATAACGAGGAAGATTTGGTGGAATACCAGGCCAAGGCCAATTTCCGGGTATTGGGCAAGGAACTGGGAAAGGATATGAAGGCCGTCGCCGAAAGGATAGAAAGCCTCAGTCAGCGGGAAATCCAGGGCCTTTTGGATGGAGCGGTTCTTTCCATCGAAGTGGCGGGCCGTTCGGTGGATTTAACCACCGATAAGCTGGATATTCGGCGGATCGAAAAGGCGAACCTAAAGGTCCTTAACGAAGGAACCCTGACCGTTGGTTTGGATACCGAGGTTACCGAGGAACTTTCAATGGAGGGGGATGTCCGGGATCTGGTTCGTAGCGTGCAAAATCTCCGCAAAGAATCGGGTTTCGCCGTTACCGATCGGATCGTCCTGCGGCTCCACGGTTCCCCCCGGTTAAAAAAGGCCTGGGAAACCTATAGCGATTATATCGCCTCCGAAACCCTGGCCGTTTCTGTCCAATGGGGATCGGTGGATGGAATGGTGAGCGTAGAGGCGGGGGATGAAGCTTGGTCCGTGGCCTTGGCTAAGGTGTAGGGACCGGATGCGGATCCTGGGGCCCCTGGCTTTTTTCCCCCTATCCCTCCTGTTAGTCCTGGGATCTTGCTCCTCGGTTCCGGAGAATCTAGGCTCCGCAAGTCGTTCTCCCTTGGAACGGTTGGAAGGAGGGGGAAGGCTCTATTTCTTTGCGGACCTCCAAAAGTCCCGGACCCTGGTGAACGCTTTGTTATCAGAACAGGGCTCCCTGGCGAAGGATCTCCGTGCATCGGATCTGCAAGCCCTGGTAAATAGGACCGCCTCGGTTGCCGGCGCCCTGTACCCGAAGGAAGCGGCCCGATCCTACCTTCTCCTGGCCCAGGGTGATTATCCATCCCTAAGGCTAAATTTTTCTCTTTTTTGGGACAGAAATTGGAAATCAAAAAAGTCCGCTTCCGGTTTTTCCTACTGGCGTTCGGAGGATAAAAAGGTTTCCCTCTTCCTTTCTCCCCGGTGGGTATCCCTTTCCGATGGGGAACCCTCCGTTCAGGGGCCCGGGAATGGGGTCCCCGATGGATTTGACCGGATGGCCCGGGGCGCCCTGTTGGTGGGGTGGGCCGATGATCCGACCCTGTGGAACCAGTCTCTTTCTTTTTCGGGGATTAGCCTCCCCATAACCCGTTTTCTTTTTGCCCTTTACCCCGCCGCTGACGGAAGCGGAACCACCCTGGTCCTCCGTTTCCAAACTCCTTCGGCTACCCAGGCTCGATCGGTGGGGGCTCTGCTTTCTATTGGTCGTCGCTTGATCCCCCGGGGCTCCGCTGAGAATCCCTGGCTGGACATCCTTTTGGGTAAGTCTGCTCTGGTGGAGGACACGGACGTGGTGGTTTCTTCCTCTCCCTTGGGGGATAGGGATTTGGCTTTACTTTTTAAGACCCTTTTAGTATATTTTCAGCGTTAAGGGGTCTTGGGGTCCCTTAAAAATCTTTTAAAATATATTCAGCGAGGATTAGCTTCATGCCCACCTACGAATACGAATGTAAGTCCTGCGGTTATGTTTTTGACGCCTTTCAAAGCATGAGTGACCCGGTTCTGACCACGTGCCCCGAATGCGGAAAGGAAGTACGTCGGCTTATTAACGGTGGCTCGGGAATCATTTTCAAGGGTTCCGGTTTTTATGTAACCGATAAGGGAGGGAACAAATCATCCTCCACCTCCGGCGGTTCGGATAAAAAGAAGGGCAAACCAGAGGTCGGTAAAGCCGAAAGTACTTCTTCTGCGGCTCCCGCTCCCACTCTCGCCGAAAAGGCCGTTGGTTAGTTTAGACCCGTGGAAAGCCCCCTACGGTTTTTCCTTTTCTACGATCCAGTTTTTTTAAGATTATCCAGGTACCTTACCGTTTCCCCCTGGGGGGCTCCCGTGGGTGTTTCTTCCTTCGTTTCCCTACCCCCGGATCTAAAGATCTATAAAGAGTATTTTGCCTTTTTATACGCCCTCTTTGGCCAACCCCAAAGGGTTCTGCCTTCCCATCAAGGCCCGGTCCTCCAGTGCATTTTTTTGTACCCCCAACGCTTCGCCCTACAAACCACCCTGGTTTCCCTGGATTCCCCCGGCTCGCTCCCCAAAAATATAGCGATCACCGGTTCCGTTTCTTTCCCCCGGGCCTTGGTGGAATTTCGTTACGCCCGGGACAACCTGTTATCCCTTTTGGTCGCCGATGGGGAAAGCCAAAGGATCGCCCTCCCCGAGGGGGATGGCCAGCGATATCGGCGTTTGGATGAACGGAGAAGTCCTCCTCTGCTTTCCGAAGCGGTGGATAGGGCTTCTCTTTTATTCGCCGAGTCTCTGATACGGGAGCCCGTGGTCTCCTCGTTTATCCACCCTGGGGACGCGTAATGGGTGGAAAACCCCGGTTTTTCTGCGAATCCTGCGGCGCCGAGGTTCCTTTAAACGCTTCCCGCTGTCCCCATTGCGGGAGGGTTTTTTCGGATGTCCATTGCCCCGCCTGCGGTTTTTCCGGCCCCGCTTCCCTGTTTTCTTCCGGGTGCCCCGTGTGCGGTTACTCGGCTCCCCAAACCAAAGAGCAGGGCCGAAGCGAGGGAAGTTCCCCGTCCGGGAGGATAGAGAAACTCCCCCCCTGGGTTTTCGTGGTAACGGTGGCCGCCGTGGTGGCGGTTTTGGTGGCGGCGTTTTTAATAATAGAATTATGAGTCCCCTCTAAAAACCAATTGTTTTTAGAATAGTCCGGGATTAGTAAGCGATGGGCGCTGGTTTTCCGCAGTGGGCGCAGAAATAGGCCTTTTTATGCCCCTCGGTTTTTAAAACCAAACCGGACGTGTCGATCCGGTACCCCCGACGGAGGACCAGGGGGGCGCCACAATCGGGGCAGAGGGTTACATTCCCTTCATCCGCCACGTTGCCAAGGTACACGTATCGGAGCCTGTTTTGCGCCAGGGCCCCCAGGTGTTTTAGACTGGAGGTCGAGGTGGGCGGAGCGTCGTATTGATACGCCGGCCTGTAGGCGCTGAGGTGCCAGGGAATGGTGGGGGATAGATGGGCAATAAAATCGATTAGGGCGTTTATCTCCCCATCGTTGTCGTTGAGACCCGGAACCACCAGGGTCGTTATTTCCACGTGGACCCCCATCTGATAGGAACGTTGAACAAAATCCAAAACGGTCTGCAGATCTCCGCCCAGGGTATGGCGGTACGTTTGGGCGGAGAAGGCCTTAATATCCACGTTCGCCGCGTCGGTCAGGGCTAGGACCCCTTGGGCCGCATCCTGGAGGACACAACCGTTGGTAACCAGAACGTTGGCTATCCCCGCCTGTCGGGCAAGGGCCATGGCCTCGAGCAGATACTCAATATGAACCAGGCTTTCGGAATAGGTATACGCGATAGCCTGGGAACCCCGCCGCTGGGCCTCCAGGATTAGTTTTTCCGGAGGTAGTTCCCCTAGGGGGACCTCGGTGCTTTGGGAAATCTCCCAATTTTGACAAAATGGACAACGGAGGTTACAGCCCACAAAACCAACCGATAATATTTCGGTTCCCGGACGGTAGTGGTACAGGGGCTTTTTTTCGATCGGATCCATGGCCAAGGAAGAAACGCGCCCGTAGTAGGGAAGGGTAAGCTTTCCCCCTTCGTTTTTACGGACCCGGCAAAGCCCGAAAGCCCCGTCCCTAATCCCGCAACGGTGGGGGCAGAGATCGCAATGGACCACCGAAGTCCCCCCTTCGGTATGAAAGAACAGGGCCTCCGGAATTTTCATCTATCGCATCCCCCTAAAAAGACGATCCTTCATTTCTTTGGAAACGTTGATGAACCGCAGGGGATCCTGCACCTCAAAGGGTTCGTGGATTACCCCGTAGGCTCCCCGTTTTACGTAAATTTTGACTAAACGCATTCCCTCGCCCGCCTCGGTGACCGCAGAGGGTAGGTCTTCTACGTAGAGGATATCGTTGAGCTTAAACTCCAGAATAGTGGGACTATCACCGAGGGGATCATAGACTAAAATAAGTTTATCCTTTTCAAAGGGATGCTGACGGGGATACCCGGTAAATGGAAGGGCATCCTTGGGCGGCACCCCTGAGGATTTTACGATCTCAAAAAGGGGCGCGGTACCCAAATAGGTTGATAGGCTCATAAGTACCTCCGACCCTAACTATAAAACCAAATACCCTCGGAGGCAAGCATAAAGACTGTCCCGTAACTTAGGAAGTTACGGGACAGCTTCAATTTCCCTTTATTAAAGATTCAGGGGAGAGGCCGAGCTTTTGTAACTTAGGATTGATAACCACCCGGCAGTACCCCGCGTAGGGGTGTTGTTCGTAGTACCGTTGGTGGTACGGCTCGGCGGGCCAAAACTTTTTTAGAGCCCCTACCTGGGTAACCACCGGTTTATCGTATTTTTTGTGTAGATCCAATTCTTTGATCTTTTCCTCAATGGGAACCCTTTGGCTTTCGTCGGTGTAGAGAATTATGGATCGATACTGGGTTCCCACGTCCGCCCCCTGTCGGTTTTCCGTCGTAGGGTCATGGGCTTCAAAGAAAATGTCCAAAACCCGGCTCAGGCTGATTTTTGACGGGTCAAATTCTACCTTTACAACCTCCGCGTGGCCCGTAAGGCCCGTGGAAACCTGTTCGTAGGTGGGGTTTTCCCTGTTTCCCCCCGCGTATCCCACTTCGGTGGAGACGATACCGTCGATCCTATCAAAAACCGCCTCTATACACCAAAAACAACCGCCCCCTAGGACGAGCTTTTCCACCCTGTTCGTCTTTGTCATAGGATCTCCTCCAAAAATGGGAAAGGAAGACAGAAATAAAAGTATTATAATCGTTAACCTTTTTATAGTAATCATTACTAGAAATATAATAAATTAACGGGAGGGTGTGTAAAAAAAGAGTGAGTCCCCTCTAAAAACTGATGTTTTTAGAATTGTTTCAAGAGTTATAAATCGATAAACTGTCTACCCAATAATTTCTGTAATTTATCAATGGTCGCCAGGGTTGGATTCGTTTTTCGCGGGTTTTCGATACGTTGGTAAGCAGACCAATTAACCCCCATCCTTTTGGCAACCTCCTTTTGTGTCAGGCCTAGCTTTTTACGTTCCTGTTTAAGAGTTATGGCAAATGAAACGCTCAGTTTCGGAGTTACGGGATAGAAGTCTTTCCCTGATACTTTCGACGGTTCGGGGATGGATACACTGCGGGAATCCAGGCTTTCAAGATACGCGGTCAGCGCTTCTTCTGCTTTCACTTTTGCGTCTTCAAGAGATTCCCCCGATGAGAAACATCCGGGAAGATCAGGGAATTCGACACTCCACGTATTGTTGTCTTCCTTCCAGATATGAGCAGGATACGCTTTCATTTTAGCCCCGCCTCCTTAAGGATTTTGCTTTCAATCCCTTTCCCAAGGTCTTTCGAATGAACGGGAATTACAATGGTCCTATCGCCTTTGATCAGGGTATGGTGCGACCCGTTGATACGATCAACGATCCAACCATGCTTGATCAATAGCTTCAACATCTGTTTACCCGATATCGGCATAACAAATAATACTACATATATGTAGTATAGTCAAACAGACACGGTAACAGCCGATTGGACGGCTAGGGGCTACCGCCAACCTACCGAGGCAGATTGGCTTTTTACGGTCTAAGGGTGATAACAGGTTAACCGAACCTTCGGGATCTACGTATTGACGAGGGATGGAGCCCTTAGTAGGATAAAACGATGGCAGAAACCGTATATAAAACCCCGCTTACCTATGTTTTTCAAGGTAACAACATCATCGTTCCTCCGAATTTTTCGGAACAGGAAGCCCTGGGGGGGGTGATGGAGCAGTTTTTTTTCCCCCTTGTGCAGGGGCTTCCTTTTTTTGACGTTCCCCTTTTCGATGGGGAGGCTCCAATCCGCACCTACCTTCTGGGGGAAGCCCATGGGGTACCACCCCTGTGGCGTTCCGTTCCCCTGCGGAGCCTTTTGCCCCTTATCACGGGAACCCAACGGGCCGAGGGGTTGCACAAACCCTCCACCCTTTTTCGTTCCTACCACGTGGCCAAATGGAGGGTTGAATCGGCCTTTTGCGGCCGTTGCGGAAGCCCCAACACGGACGCGAAGGATGAATTAGCCCGCCATTGCCCGGTGTGTGGACGCCGGGAGTATCCTCGAATTTCCCCGGCGATCATCGTTTTGATTACCGATAAAAGTGATCGTATCCTTTTAGCCCACAACGGAAAATTCAACGGCGCCATGTACAGCCTTATCGCCGGGTTCGTGGAAACCGGGGAAAGCCTGGAAGCCACGGTTTCCCGGGAAGTATGGGAGGAGGTTCACGTGGAGGTGCAAAATATCCGGTATAGGGCTTCCCAAAGCTGGCCCTTCCCCGATTCTTTGATGATCGGTTTCCGGGCCACGTCGGAGACGGAACAACCGATCCCTGACAAAAAGGAGATTCTGGACGCCCGTTGGTTTACCCGGGATTCCCTGCCCCAGCTCCCCATGCCGGGGTCAATTTCCCGGCTTCTTATCGATGCCTGGATCGCTGAAGGGGACGGTCGATAGGGGCGTAGAGGTCCCGGCCTTGGTTGTCGGTAATCACAAAGGCCAGGAGGTCTTGAACCCAGATTTTGCGAACCGCCTCCATCCCCAGGTCAGGGTACTCTAGAATTTCGCTGGATAGGATATTTTCTTCCGCTATTAGGGCGGCGGCTCCCCCGATGGTTCCCAGGTAAAAGCCCCCGTATTTTTTACAAGCCTCGGCCCAACGGGGGGATCGGTTTCCCTTGGCCAGGGTTACCAGGGCTATGCCCCGGGACATCAGTTCCTCCGCGTACCCATCCATCCGTTGGGCCGTGGTGGGCCCAAAACTGCCGATCACTTTCCCTTCGGGGGTTTCCGATGGACCGGCGTAGTAGATAGGATGCTGACGCAGGTAGTCCGGCAGGGCCTTTCCCTGGGCTATTAGCCGGTGCCACCGCAGATGCGCCGCGTCCCGGGCTACCAAGAGGGGGCCCGAAAGGGAAATCCGGCTCCCAACGGGAAACTGGGAAAGTTGGATTAAGATATTTTCCATGGGAGCGTCCAGCTGTAGGGTAGCCGTTTTACGGGGGAATTCGATCTGGCGCCGTTTACCCCTCCCGGTTTGGGATGCCTCCCAGTCCTCCGCTACCTCTTTGGCCGTTCCCCCCAGTTCCTTTAAAAATTGAACCGGATTCCGTTCCAGTTTTTCTAAGAACACCCCGTTTTTATTAATTTCCACCAGGAGGTTCCGGTGGGCGGAACAGGAAAGGCCGATCGAAACGGGGCAGGACCCTCCATGCCGGGGAAGCCGTATAAGCCGGGCGTCCAAGGCCAGGGCGGAGCCCCCAAACTGGGCCCCTAAACCGCTTTGAACCGCCAGGTCCATCATTCGTTTCTCCCCCCTGGGGTCCCTGCGTATCCACCCTAAACGTCGGGCCTCTTCCTCCGACTCGCCGGGACTAAAGGCTGGCGCGCTGTCCAGAAGCTCCGTGGTGGCCAATTTTAGGATCCCCAGGTTTTCTTCCGGACTGGTTCCCCCCACCACCACGGCCAAGCGGTAGGGCGGGCAAGCGGCGGTCCCCAGGGCTTCTATTTTTTCCATTAAGAAGGCCTCGAAGGGGGCGGTCTCCAACAGGGCCTTGGACATTTGGAACAGCGAGGTTTTGTTGGACGATCCGCCTCCCTTGGCCACAAAGAGAAAGCGGTAACGGCTTCCGGAGGGACCGTCGGGAACACTTTCTATGTGGATCTGGGCGGGCAGGTTGTTCTTGGTATCGTACTCTTCAAAGAGAGAAAGGGGGGCGGTTTGGGATGATCGAAGACGATTTTCCCTGTAGGCCCGCTCGGCTCCCCGGGAAAGGAGGGCCCCATCGTCGGCCCCTGTTCTAACCGACTCATCCTTCCACCCCAGGATTGTGGCGGTCCCCGTATCCTGACAGAGGGGGAGCTTCCCCTGGGCGGCTATAAGGGCATTCCTCAGCAGTGCCCGGATGACCAGCCGATCGTTTTCTGAAAGCTCCGGATCCTCCAAACGCTGGGCCAAAAGGCGCAGGTGGCTTGAACGGGTATAAAAGGCAATGGATCGGAAGGCCTCCTGACTAAGGTACTCCAAAAGGGCCCCTTCAACCTCAAGCCGATCGTAGCGAACCTGGGGTAGCGCGAAGGGAAGGGGGGCTTCCCCGAAGCCCAGGGGCTCGAACTGGGTCCTTTGAAACGATTTTTCGATAATGCCTTGGATGTCCATAAACTATCCTCCCTAATCGGTAGCGGTGCTTAAAATATCCTCGTAACCCGCGCTTTCTTCGTACCCCACCCGGCCCACGAGCATATACTCCTGGAAAATGGGATGGTAGCGCAGTTCTTTGCTGAGCCTGAAGTTTTCAATTTGCCCGGACCGGGATACGTGGGTCCGTACGCCGGTACAGAAGATCCGTTGGGTTCCCACCTGAATATGGTCTTCCCCCACCGCAGAAATTGGTACATCCTGTTCGATTATTTTTTTTACCTTCCCCTCCAATTCCCGGATATCAAAGTTGGGCTTTTCGGCAAAATTGATAACAAACCCGTGTTTTACGTCCGAATGGAGGATCCGGGGTTTAAAATTGTAGTCCTTTTCCAAAACCATGGTGGTAATGTCCTCCGCCGAATGGGCCATAAGGCGGAATTTTATGGTCCTGCTGACGATGTTCCGTATCGCTTCGGGAAAGGGTCCAAAAACCCCCGGGCGGGCTACTATTACCTCCTCCCCGATTCCAAAGAGGATTTGGGCGTTGTACCCCAGGGTTTTCCATATAAGGTCGAAATGTTCAATAACCACCCGCCGGCCCCGGCTAACGGCGGCGGTGATGGCTTCGGCAATTTCCCAGCGCTGTTTAAAGGCCAACTCGTAGTGCACGTCGATATGAAACGTGTGGGGGGCAAAAAAATCCTCGGGATTAAAGCTGTACAGAAGGGACTGTCGAACGTTGGTTCCCTCATCGTCGTTGGTCAGCTCTAAACCGGGGAAAAGGCCCCGGACCAGGGTGGATTTCCCGGAGCCCGGTCCGCCGATCACCCCTACGATCAGATCGTTGGCGTAGAGGTACCGGTAGGATAATTCGTTTCCCAGCATATAGAGCCTCTGCCTGCCCCGGGGGGCGTAGTAGGTGGCGTATATAAGGGTTTCGTGACTGTGGGGACGGTATTCAAAAAAGGGTAAATAGGTGGATTTTGAAGGCCCCGTCCCTTCCGATCCCCCTAGGGTTTCCGCGCCATCCAAGTTCTCTGGCTTTTCTTTCCCCGGGTCTTCATGTTCCGGTGTTTCCATAGTGTAGGAATACTATAATACCCCTGGGCTGTCGCACAAGGCGAATAAATTCGATATATTTACATAATATGTTTAAGAAAATTTTTAAGGTGCTCCGGGCCTCCGGCGAAAAGGGGCACCGTTCGGAAACTACCCTGGCCCTGTCTCTTTTAGCGCTCATATCTTTTTTAGCCCTCGCGGGAATTTTAGTATTCGTTTTTCAAGAACGGGGACGAATCCGGATAGTGGCCGAATACCGGGCCTTTCAATTGGCCTCCGAGTTACTTCAAACCTACGACCGGGGGGACGTGGGGGTCGCTGAAAAGGTGGAAGGGGTCGTTGCTTTTGGAATTTATACCCTGCGGGGCGAAGCGATATACCAATACGGGGGAGCTCCGGACCAAATAAAACCGGGGGATACGGTTTTAACCACCCAAATTTCGGGGGACACGATAACTCTGATCAGGCCCCTGGGCGGTTTTTCCACTGGACGGGGTCGTATGCGTCCCCAATGGAACGATAATTCGGGCATGTCCATGAATTTTTACGGCATGATGGGGGGCCCTCCGGTCCCTGGGGGGCCTCAGGGCGCCCCGGGTTTCCCTGGAACGGGACGGTTAGTGTATATTTCCTACCGAATCAGCTCCCTGCGGCGGGGCGAGTACGCCCTTTACGGGGGCGCCCTGCTTATGGCCGCCGCTCTGATCCTCGCTTTCTGGAACCTTCTGCGGTTGGCGCGGAATTTGGATACCTACAGGGCCCAGGAGGCGCGAAATCGGGAACTGGTTGCCCTGGGCGAAGTGGCCCGGACCCTTTCCCATGAAATTAAAAATCCCCTGGGGGTCTTAAAAATTCAAAGCGCCCTTTTAAAGAAAAATTCCGACCCTTCGATTCTTCCCAACGCCCGAATTATCGATGAGGAAGTTGACCGGCTCGGTCTGCTCACCGACCGGGTTCGGCAGTATCTTTCCACCACCGGAGGAACGGCCAGCGTCTTTTCCCTATCCGATTACCTACGATCCTTCGCCCCAAGGTACGGTGATAGGGTGGTTTTACAAGCCCTCCCGGAGGATAAGTTGACGGTACAGGTGGACCGGGACCGGCTGGGTCAAGTTCTGGATAATTTGGTCTCCAACGCCTTTGAAAGCCTGGACCAGACTGCGGCGTCGCCGGTAGAAATTTCCGCCGTCCCGGTCCATCCCGATAGGGTGGAAATTCGGGTCGCCGATCGGGGCAAAGGAATCCCCGAGGCTGTGGGGGAACGGGTTTTTGACCTTTTTTATACCACCAAAACCACCGGCTCGGGACTGGGGCTTTCTTTGGCCCGCCGGTATACCGAATTATCGGGAGGAAAGCTCTCGTATCGAAACCGAGAGGGTGGGGGGACGGTGTTCGTGGTAGCGTTACCGGTGCATAACGGGGGAAAAACCCTATGATCGACGAAGAAAAAGCCAATTCCCGTATCCTTATCATCGACGATGAACGGAACATCCGAGAGTCCGTGGCCGCCTATTTAGCCACCGAGTCCATGGATTGTCTCGGCGCGGGGACGGCGGAAGAGGGTATAGGCCTCTTGGAAAACCATCGCTTTGACGCGGTGATTGTGGACCTCAAAATGCCCGGCATGTCGGGGCTGGATTTTTTGGGTTGGCTCAAGGAAAGCGGCCCCGATGTCCCCACGATCATGATCAGCGCCCACGGGGACATAGCCGACGCTGTGGAAGCCATGAAACGGGGAGCCATGGACTATTTGGTCAAACCCTTTGACCCCGATGAACTGGTGGTCCGTCTTAAAAGGGCGATCAGTTCTGCCCGGTTGTTAACCAAGGCCCAGGCCGTGGAGGCCTCGGTCCAGAGCTCCCCCGGCAAAGTCCTGGGAAAGAGCGACAGCGGCTGGGTAGGTTCTGGACGTGCCATGGAAGACCTCCGAAAAATGATCGAACGGGTGGCGCCCACCAATTCCACCGTCCTCATCACCGGGGAAAGCGGAACGGGAAAGGAAGTGGTGGCGAGGTTACTCCACCGTCAAAGCCGACGGTCCGACGGCCCCTTCATCCCCATCAACCTGGGGGGAATTCCGGAGAACCTGTTGGAAAGCGAACTGTTCGGTTATGAAAAGGGGGCCTTTACCGGCGCGGACGCTCGAAAAATCGGGCTTTTTGAACTAGCCGCCGGGGGGACCCTGTTCCTCGATGAGACGGGGGATATGCCCCTGGTGCTTCAAGTAAAACTCCTACGGGTTTTGCAGGAAAAGAAAATAATGCGTCTGGGGGGAAGCCGTCAAATTCCCATCGACGTCCGGATCGTGGCGGCTACGAATAAAAATTTAGAGGAAGCGGTACAGCGGGGAACCTTTCGGGAGGATCTGTTTTACCGTTTAGCGGTCATTCGACTGCACCTGCCTCCCCTGCGGGATAGGAAGGAGGATATTCCTATCCTGGCCCAAACCTTTGCCCACCGGTTCTCCTCCGAAATGGGGAAAGGGGATATCGAGTTCACCCCGGAGGCCCTGGACCTGCTTTCCCGGTACAGCTTTCCTGGTAACGTCCGAGAATTGGAAAACGCGGTAGAACGGGCGGTGATCCTCTGCGATGGAAATCGATTAAGGCCCTCGGACTTTTCTTTCGCCGGAGCCCAGATGGATGATCAACCATCCTCGGTGATAAAAAAATCGGCGGAAAAAAGCCCCCCCTCTGGAGCGGGGGACCAAAAATCCGATGAACCTTCGGATCCAGGGGCTAGGGAGGAAATTCTTTCGTTACGGGATATGGAAAAACAGGCTATTCTAGCGGCCCTTAAAAAAAACGAAAATAAACGGGAACTGACCGCCCAGGAATTGGGAATTACCCGACGAACCCTGTTGAATAAGATGAAGGAATACGGAATCTTCTAATTCGATTCGACCCTTCGATCTATCAGGACGATGTGCCATAGGTGGTTATCCCGTTTTAATTGAAGACGGTCCACCCTGGTTTCCGCCACGGGGGGAGGGGATGCGGGGGGCGAGGCCGAGGGCTCCGCTGTAGCCTGCGTATCGGCGGGATGCCAGAGCCTGTACTTCACCGTAAAAAGGGCTTCGGTTTCCGGCTTTGGGGATGTCTCTGCTTGAATTGTAAGGTCCGTAATTCCAAAGATGGTCGCGTCCGTAACCGGCGATCCCTGGGCTTTCCAATCCTCCGGCGAAAGAACTGAATTTTTCCGTTCGTAGGCCTGGCGGACCTTGGAAATGACGTAGAGGTTCATCACCGCCTCAATATCCATGGAACCCGCTTTGCCCCGTACGCAGGCGGACATTTTTTGATGATCCAGGGTGTTGAAGGACCCATAGTAGGTTTGAACCACCTGGAGGGGCGTCATGCCCGCGGTGGTGGGACGGGAAGCCTGGTCCCGAATGATACTCTGGGCGACAAGGACAAGAGCCCCCAGGGTTATCGCCGCGATGGTAAGGACCGTTCGGTTTTTCCGGAGGTACCGTTTCCGGGCGATGTTTTTTTCGTGTTTTTTTTCATAGCTTTGGCGCTGGTGTTGCGTTTTTTCCAATGCGGTCGGGTCTAGGGAAACGTATACATCGGGATTCGCAAGGGCCCCCATAAAATCATCCAGCCGGGGTCGTACGCTACTTTTTTCATCCCTCCCGTTTTTTTGGGGAAGGGCCTCCAGGGTCCTATCGATGAGATCCCTCAATTCCCCCCGGAGTTGAGGAACGGCCAAAGCGATGGGCGTATACTTTCCATCCCGGATGTTTTCCCTACATTCCTCATCCGTAGACCCCGCGAAGGGGGCGGTACCCGTAAAAACCCGGTACAGGAGGGCCGCCAGGGTAAAAACGTCCGCCTCTTCTCCCTTTTTATCCGGGTGGACCCAACGGTCGACCCCCTCCAGCTGGGCCTGGGGTCCCTCGGCGGAAAGGCTCCGGAGGGCCATAGCCGGGGGAGGGAAAAAGAGGGTCCCCTCATCGGAGACAAAGGCCGAACCGGGGTAGGGCGGGGGGAGGGGGATAGATTGGCTCCGCAGAGCCTTGCGCCCCTTAACCCACCACCGGAGGGCCTCGAGGGCCCTGCTCTGGTCTCCCTGAATAAGACGGTCTAACCGTTCCCCCCGAAAATCGGGTCCCCATATCACCATGGTCCCGTTCCGTTCTACCGTACCAGAAGCGGTCCAGGGGCTAACGATAGCGGAGGGCGTTACGATGTAGCCCCGTTCGGTGAGTTGGTTGATCTGTCTTAGGCGGGCAAAAGCCAGGGGACTTAAGCCCGTATCAAAGCCCAGGGCCCTTTGGCCCTCGACTTCAAAGGAAAAATAGTTGGTATCCATAAAACCTATCTACCCCGGGGTGAGTACAGATATTTAAAGTAATCGAGATCCGTGGACAGGGTTTTATCAAACTTGGAAAGGGTGGATCGGTAGGATTCCAAACCCCGCCAGAAGTCAAAGAAATCCGGATCCTTGCTGTAGGATCGGGCGTAAATAGAGGTGGCTTGGGCGTCCGCCGTTCCTTTTATCACCTCGGACTTTTCGTAGGAAGCCGACAGGAGGGACCGTTTTTCGTTGTCCAATTTACCAAGCCATTCCGCCTTTTTACCTTCCCCAAAGGATCTAAAAGCCTGGGCTATCTGATTCCGTTCCTTGATCATCCGATTGTACACGCTCTGGGTCAGCTCGTCGGAATACTTAATCTGCCGGGGTACCACATCGATCAATTCCATCCCGTATTCGGGGGTCAGCTGGCGGGCCAACGTAAGGATTTCCTGGGCCAAGGCTCGACGTCCCTTTTGAACCGGCTCGTAGGTAACGTCGGACCGGGTAAAGGCGGACAATTGTCCCGCGTCGGCCTCGCCGCCAACCTCAAAATTTTCCGTGGTTCCCGGTCGTTGGATGATAAGGTTGGAATTCCGTACCGTTTCTCGAAGCCAGTTGTCGGCGATTACGGTTCGGACCGCCGAATCGATGACATCATCCAAACGTCCGTACGCGGCTTCCATGAAGGTAATGGATTCGTAGAACTTTTTTGGATCCGAAATCCGCCACCGGGCGGTGGTATCTACCCAGATAAACTGATTTTCCTTGGTAGGAATCCGCTGGGGCTCCCCATCCCAGGACATGACCCGTTTTGGGAAAATTACCACATCATCCAGAAAGGGGGTTTTTAAGTAGAGTCCCGCTTCCCTCCGGACTTCCACAATTTGACCCAGTCGAACGACCACCGCTTGATCCCCTTCGTTGATAATATAAAAGGGTCCCGCGATCAGAAAACCGACGAGGATTACCGCGAGAACGATCAAAATCGTTATAAAGCGTTTCATTCTTTACCCCCCGTGGCGTCTAAGTTTTTCATAGGAAGGAAATTTTGAAATCTCCTGTCGATAAGGGTCGTACCGCTTTGATTTTGGAATACAGCTTCTATCATTTCGTAGTAGAGCCGTTTACGGGTAACGTCCGGAGCTTTCCGATACTCCTCGTACACCGAATTAAACCGGGCCACATCCCCGTTGGCCTTATTGATCCGTTCGGTGGCGTACCCCTGGGCAACCTGAATTTGCTGGGCCGCCTGGCCTTGGGCCTTGGGAATCTCCGCGTTGTAGGCCTCTTTCCCCTCGTTTATCAGCCTATTCATATCTTGGATCGCCTTGTTAACGTCCTCAAAGGCTTCCTGTACCCCCTTGGGAGGTACGATATTTTGTAGCTTCACGGCGATCACTTCGATGCCCAGACCGTATTTATTAAAGGTCTCGTTCATCAACTTGGTCCCCTCCACCTCGATATTGGTCCGTTCTGGACCGATGACATCCAAAATAGTACGGTCTCCCACCAGCATATTGATGATCGATCGGGAAACATCCCGTAGGGTGTTGGTTTTTTCCTTAACGTTGAAAAGCCAAGCCCGGGGATCGACAATACGGTATTGGATGATCCATTCCACGTCCACAATATTTAGATCCCCCGTGAGCATGGTGGATTCTTCGGGGAAGGTCTCGTTGGAGTACACCGTATTAATGCCGCTTTTTATGGTTCTAAACCCAAATTGTTCCGTTTGAACCACCCGGGTTTTAACGGGGTAGTGCTTGTCAATTCCAAAGGGTAGTTTGTAATGCATCCCCGGTCCGGTGGTGGTCAGGTAGCGGCCAAAACGGGTGATCACCGCTTCTTCCGTCTGGTCAACGATATAAAAGCTGGTGCTCAGAAAGACGAGGGCGAGAATCCCTAGGACGACAAGCCCCATAGTGGCGGGTTTTGCCCAACGGGGAAGATGGGGCGGAGTGGCGTTTCGCATAGAGAAGGCCTCCTTTTCTCTCATACTATATCCATACTACACCACATCCGCTTTATTTGACAGACCTTAGCTGTTATGGCGAAATTCCCTGGAAAGGTCCCGGTTTACATCCCGTTCCCGTATGTCCGCCCTTTTATCGTAGGCTTTTTTGCCCTTACAGACCCCCAGTTCAACCTTTACTCGACCGTTTTTAAAATAAAAGGATAGGGGTATAAGCGTATACCCCTTTTCTTCCACCTTCCGTTTTAGACGTTTAATCTCGTCCCTATGAAGGAGGAGCTTTTTTTTTCTGTCCGGGTCATGGTTAAAAATAGAAGAAAAGGGATTTTCGGCGATCCTAAGGGATCGAAGCCATACCTCGTTATCGATTATTTCGGCCCAGGCGTCGGGGAAGGATATTTTCCCGTCCCGAAAAGACTTAATTTCCGTTCCGAGTAGTTCGATGCCGCATTCGTAGGTTTCATCGACCGTATAATCGTGCCGGGCCCGCCGGTTAACCGCGATTACTTTTGTTCCTTCGCTCACCGGCTGTTTCCCTCCGCCGCAGGGGTGCTTTTTAAGGATAGGATAGGCCTGAATCCGACAAAGACGGAACAGGAATTGGGTGGCAGGGACCCTCGACTGGTAATGGTGATGGAAGAAAGATCGTTGGCCCAGGAGCCGCCCTTGACGGTCCGTTCGGGGGAGCCGATTTTTTCTATCACATCCCCATCGGCGCTTAAAAAAGGCAGGGGCGCGAAGGGATCGGCGCACCATTCCCAAAGGCCCCCCTTGATATTTTTAAGAACCGAATTTCCGGTGGTATCAAAGCCCCCTTGAGAGGCCGCCCATTCCCACTCCGACTCCGTGGGCAGTCGAACCTCGTAGGCCCTCAATTGGGCCGGCAATTTGGTCGTCAACCACTGGCAGAAGGCTTGGGCGGCGTACCAGGATACCCCCGGCACGGTGCCGGAAGGAAACTTGGGATCCTCCGTGGGGAGGAGGTACTCGGAATTGACCAAACCCTTTTGGACCAACTCGTCCCGGCGTTCGGCGGCCCATTGGGGATTTTCCGTCACAAAGGCCCTCCACGCGGCCTCCGATACCTCCGTCTCGGCGATTTTAAAGGGTAAAAGGGTGACCCTTTGGGGGTAGGTCCCCCCCACGGTCATGGAAGGCCCGTCTAGGGATATAAACGTAAGGGATCCGAGGGATACCCGTTCGCCGCCGGTGGAGGACCTGGGGGACGGGTGGACCCCTTGGCCTATTTCCGTGGCCGCCTTTACCTGGGCGTGGTACCAATCGCTGTTCAGCAGAACCTGGGCCGTATCCTTGGGAAGCGCCGTTTCTAGCCACAGGGCCGTTCCAGGATTTTCCGATAGATAGGAGAGGGTGTCCCGGAGGGTCTTGAGGGCCGAAAGGGGGGAAGGGGCCAGACCTGCCGCGTCCACATAGAATTTCGCCCTCCCCAGATCCCGTAAACTGGTTCCGTTATTGGCGAATCGAACCGCCCCTCGAATCAGCCGATCCACCGGGGCTTGCACGGCCGGATCCCGGAGGTACGGACCCATCCGGTACGCCGCGTCCGATAGAACCAGGGGAAACTGGTAGGTCTCCGAGGGCTCCCCCGTAAAGGACCAACGGGTGAATTCTTGGGCCCCCAGAAGAAAGGCGCCCGCCGGGTCTTGGGCCGTCAGGGTCCCCATCAGTTGTTGCCGGGCAGGAAAAAATCGGCTGGCGAAGGTTCGGGACCCCATGGTTATACTTTTATGGAGATCCACAAAACCCGGCAGAACCAGATCCACCCCATGGGAACCCCGGGGAAGGAAAAACGTAGTCGGCGTGGTGCCCCGGTATACCCCGTCCACCCGAACCGCGGCCCCCTGGGGTTCGCTGGTCACCGAAAGCAGTCCCCCCGGCTTGCTCATTCCGGGGTATAAAAGAATAAAAAAAAGAATTACCCCCACCATAAGGGCGTAAAGAATGGTCAGATATACCCCTGGACGTATACCCAACAGGGGCCGTAATTTAACGGTATCATCCGGGGAAGAGCCGGTTGTAGTATTCTTTTTATCAAACATGGCGGCATTATAGGAGGCCCCTGGATACCTTGTCAACGACGGCCCTTCATGGTAGGTTTTTAACTCCATGACAACCCATGCGGATTTTTTTGACACAATTCAAGGCGTGACGGAACGGTTTTTAACCCGGCGAGCTCGAAGGCGCAGGATTAAGCGGGAGAAACAACGGGCAAAAAATCCCATCCTCGATTGGCTGGAAGCCTTTTTATGGGCCGCGGGGGTGGTGCTGATTATCAACCAGTACCTTTTTCAAGCCTACCAAATTCCATCGGGGTCCATGATCGATACCCTTCTTATTGGGGATCGGATATTTGTCAACAAAATCGTCTACGGTCCCGAATTGTTGCCAGGGATGGCTAAACTGCCAAGCCCCTTCAAACCCCAGCGGAACCAGATTATTATTTTTGAAAATCCTTCCTATATTTCCCGGGGTCCGGCCTTTGATGTGGCCCAACGGGTTCTCTATATGCTTACCCTGTCCTTTGTGGATATCGATAGGGACGAAAATGGATCCCCCAAGGCCCATTTCCTTATTAAAAGAGCCGTGGGTATGAGCGGCGACCTTTTACGGATGGATAGGGGAGAAATGTCCATCCTTTTCCCCGGGGAAACTCGATGGACCGATGAACGGTCTTTTATTAAAGCGCGGGGGATGGATCACCATATCAATCGCTTGATGAAACAATCCGATTATCCCGTATTGTACGCCGCCGGCAAGGTGGCCGCCTTCGGCGATTTAGGCCTTACGCCCCCCGCTCGTTTGGTGTCCCAGGCTGGGGCGGTCAATTCAATCCAGTATCCCGATTATATAGCCCATGAAATTTCCCGCTTGGAAATACTTCGCGCGGCCCTTCCGCAGGATCGGCGGTACGGGGACCTTTTAGCGCGGTTTTCCATGGGCTGGTACGTTCCCCCGGGGAGGGTTTTACCCATGGGGGATAATCGAGACAATTCTAGGGACGGTCGCTATTTTGGCCCGGTTCGGGAAACCAAGGTCCTCGGTCAGGGGGCTATAAAGTACTGGCCCCTCAGTCGGATAGGTCCAATTCGTTAAAGGAGTGCCGATTTCATGGTGAATAAATGGCGTAAATATTCCTATACCGCCCAGTTACACCATAGGCATCGGATTTTTACGATTTTCCTTTGGGTTCTCGGCTTGTTTGTGGGGTATACGATCATTTCAAGTACCCTTATCGATACGGTGGTCCTGGATAACCAAACCATGGGCCCTTCGTTACACCCGGGGGATCGATTTATCGTGGTTCCCCTGGCTTTTTCGCAAATTGTACCCCCCTCGGGGGACTTAAAAAAGGGAAACCTCCCCCTAAAACGAGGAGCTTTGGTGGTTATCGATCGAAGCAGGGGGGATCAGAATCGGTCGTGGTTCCTCGATCAGGCGGATCGGCTGGTCCGTTTCTTTACGGGACAACGGTACAACCTGGGGGACCACGATACGGGGCCCTTTTTAAAGCGGGTCATAGGGCTTCCGGGGGATGAAATTTCCATGACCAACTATACGATAACCGTAAAGCCCGCTAAGGAGACCTACGCTTTGACCGAGTTTGAGTTGGCGTCCAGGCCCTACGAAATCGCGGTCCCTCCCCCCGTAAGTTTGTGGACCGACGGTCTTCCCTTTTCGGGAAATTTCTCCCCCCGGGTTCTGGCAAAGGATGAGTACTTTGTCCTCTCCGATGAAAGGTCCAACACCAACGATTCACGCACCTGGGGTCCCCTCCGGATCTCCTCCATCCAGGGGAAGGTGGTGTTTCGCTATTGGCCCCTCCGTAGTTTTGGTCAACCCTGATTTATGGAAGTTTCCCTCTATTTCCACGTACCCTTTTGCGCTGGCCTTTGCGATTATTGCGATTTTTACTCCGTCCTCTCTAAACCCACGGACCCCCGGCTTGATCGGTTTGTGGATCGCTGTCTTGAGGATCTGGAAACCCTTTTCAAGTCCCACCCTATCTCTAGGGTTCCTTCGGTGTACCTGGGTGGGGGCACTCCTTCCCTTTTGGGGGGACCTCGCTTGTCCCGTTTGCTGGGGGGAATACGGGCCCTCTTGCCTTCGGTCCCCGATGAATGGACCGTGGAGGCGAACCCCGAATCGGTGGACGATCCGTTTCTCCGCTCCTGTTTGGACGGGGGTGTTACCCGGCTCAGTCTGGGAATCCAGAGTTTTAACGCCCCAAGCCGCTTGTCCGTGGGTCGCATAGGCACCGTGGAGGCCGCCCGTAACGCCCTCTTTCGTTCGGTGTCCGTCTTTGGCACCCACGTCTCGGTGGATTTGATCGCCGGTTTACCCTACCAAAGCGCCGATTCTCTGGTGTCGGATCTGGATGAAATCCTGGAATCCGGGGCTTCCCACGTGTCCCTCTACTCGCTGACGGTGGAGGATGGGACGCCCTTGGCTCAAAAAAAGGAACAGGGCACCGTGGAACTCCCCTCGCCGGAGGGGGCGGATGATCTTTGGATCCTCGGTCGGGATAGATTGATTTCCCGGGGGCTCCAGCATTACGAGGTTTCGAACTTCGCCGTTCCGGGCCTGGAGAGCCTCCATAATATGCGATACTGGCGTATGGAAAGTTGGATCGGCATAGGCCCCTCCGCTTCGACCACCCTGGTGGATGAGGCTGAAGGAACGGCGGTTCGCCGTTCGGTGGGGGCCGACGTGGGGGCCTACATACAGGGAAGACCCATCATCCAACAGGAACGTATCGACCGGCGCACTCTTATGGAAGAGATGATTATGATGGGCCTAAGAACCACCGGGGGCATCGATGAAGGGCGTTTCTTTTCCCGGTTTGGCTGGACAGCGGAGGCGCTTATCGCTGATACCCTGCACCGTTGGCGTTCCCGTTCCCTGGCCCATCCGTCCCGTCCGGCCCTTACCGAAGGGGGACTCCTTTTGCTGAACCAATTTTTAAAGCAGGCGTTGGAAGAGCTGGAAGCCAAGGTACCTTCCACCCCTGGGATTCCTGGTGGCTTCACGGACAAGTCCGAGAAACCGCTCGACTGACAAGTCCGACTGAACCCTGGTCTGTCAGGTAAGGTAGGACGAAAGCCTCCGATAGGTTTGGTTCACCACCCCCTTCTGTAGGGGATCCACCGAATCTCCCAATTCGTCGATCAGGGTTTCCACACTGGACAGGCTTTCGTTGAGGGCCGTATGAAAGCCCCGGGAACATTTGAACCAATAGGTCCCCCCTTGGTCGGTAAAAAGACAAAGAAAACCCAGTTCGTTTTTCCCGGGTCTCCAGAGGGCCGGAGTAACCGTAAGGCTCAGATTTTCCAGCAACTCCGTCAAATCGGTTTTTACGTCAAAGTTTCGTTTTTTAGGCCACTTTTTTTCCACCGCGTTCTGGAGTTCCAGCGCTGGGATAAGGGAAAAAATAAGTTCTAGTTTTTCCCCCGCCAACAGGGTGAACCGATTTTTAAGAAGGATAACCCCCTTCAGTTCCCGGTACATTTTGGCGGTCTCTTGGCTGAGAACCGGACGTAGGCGCTCCAGCCGTTCCCAGGGGAGGATTACCGTCTTAACGCCCTTTATCTTTTCAATCTCAAATATTTCTTCGGCGATTTTTACCCTGTTGGTAAAATCACGGATCTGTTTGGGTTTGGTTTCCGATTTATCGGTTCTTCCTATCAAACCTTCGTACAAGGTGGGGCTGATTTTCGCCAGGGCGCTTTTGGGTAACGGAGAGACAGACATGGCGTACATCCGGGTAGTTCTGACTATCTCCCCCGCCACGATATACAGGGGATCTTCACGGAACATAACCGATCCGGGATGGATCAGGATTCGATCGGCCGTGAGGCTCCGGTACATATCCCTGCCTTCACGGACGCAGACGAATTGGATAAGCCCCCGAGCTACGGCACAGAGGTAATCCTCCGTGGGTCCCCCGGACAAAATTGGAACGCCCATATCGGAAACGATCAATTCCAATTGATCCTTGACGTTGGAAATTTCGTTCATCGCCCGTTCGTCTAAATAATTTTTTGAACAAAATTTTTCCTTGTCCTTGGACGCTTTATAGGCCCTGTACAATTTAAGATAAGAAACAAAGTCCCCTGCGGGATCCCGAAAGGCGTGATGGGCCCTTCGGGCGTCGGTTTCCTCTCCCGGAGGAAGAAGGTAGGGGCTTTGGGTCGATAGAAAGGCCGCCGAAATGATTGTTTCTTCCGTCACCTGGGGGTACTGTAAAATTGCCTCCACAATAATCCGGGATTGCCGGGGGGCCAGGGGGAATTGGGCCATCATTTTACCTACCTTGGATAAGGAACGATCCGGATCCAGGGCGTCCAAAAGGTTGAGCGTTTCGATGGCCGCCAAAAGGCCTTCCCGGTTGGGCGGGGAGATAAAATCAAATTCCTCAAAGGCCGTAACGCCCAATTCGGACATTCGCAAAACCACTTCCGAAAGATCGGTTCTAAAAATCTCCTCGGTGGTAAAGAGGGGACGGTTTTCAAAATCCTTGCGGGTATAGAGCCGGTAACAGGTGCCTTCCCGGGTTCGACCCGCCCGGCCCTTTCGCTGGTTGCAGGAGGCTTTGGAAATGGGCGATTCGATAAGGCTGGACGTGAAGGTTCGGGGGTTGTAGTGATTCAGTTTAGCCAATCCAGAATCGATAACCGTGGTAATCCCATCGATGGTTACGGATGTTTCGGCGATATTGGTCGAAACGACCACCTTGGTTTTTCCCGCGGGGGGGGCCTCAAAAACCCGTTCCTGTTCATCCTTTCCGAGCCTTCCGTACAGGGGCAGTAGATACAGGGACTTTCCAACGCTTCCCGTAGCGAGCCGGTTCATACAATCCTTAATAGCCTTTTCACCGGGAAGAAAGATAAGAATATCCCCTTCCCGTTTTTCGGAAACGACCCGTTCGACTATTTCTTCTATTTTTATCAGTTGGGCTTCCAGGGCCGCTTGACCCATGGACGATCCCTGTACCGTCGGATCAATGGCCGGACTATCGTAAATGAGGGTTACCGGATAGGTGATGGCGTCGATTTTTACGACGGGACATTCACCGAAATATTCTGAAAATATTTGGGTATTAATCGTGGCCGAAGAAACTATAACCTTAAAATCCTTTCGGGTTTCCAATACCCGTTTTAAAAGACCTAAAATAAAATCGATATTAAGGCTCCGCTCGTGGGCTTCGTCCACGATCAAAACCCCGTATTTGGAAAGGTAGGGGTCCAGCTTCATTTCCTGGAGCAGGATTCCATCGGTCATTATTTTTATGGCCGTGCTTTGGTCCGTCTTATCCTCGAACCGCATTTTATAACCCACCACTCCAGGGATAGTAGCGTTCATCTGGCGGGCTATGTATTCACTCACCGACACCGCGGCGATTCTCCGGGGTTGGGTCACCCCGATAATTCCATTTTTTGAAAACCCCGCGTCGTGCAGGATTACCGGGAGCTGGGTCGTCTTTCCTGATCCTGTGGGGCTCTCCACCACCACCACCTGGTTGGTTTTCAAAGCTTCCAGGATCATATCCTTGTGTTTATAGACCGGTAGGTCGAAATAATTCATGGTTCCACTATACCCTGAATGGTCACTTCCCACAATCCATCAATGTGAAGCATCAAGAATCCTGATACGCCCTTTCCTTTTTTTAAAAATATGATATCCTTATACCATATGGAGGAAAGAACCAATGGCTAAGCAGAAGTATGTGTACTTCTTCGGTGAAGGAAAAGCTGAAGGGGACGCCAAGATGAAGGATCTTCTTGGCGGGAAGGGAGCGAATCTCGCGGAGATGATGAATTTGGGTGTGCCCGTTCCCCCGGGGTTTACTATTTCTACGGAAGTATGCGCGGCGTTTTACGAAAATAAAGAAAAATATCCCGAGACCTTGGAAAAAGAAGTCCAAGACCATTTGAAACACCTGGAAACGGTTATGGGTAAAAAATTGGGGGACCCGGAAGATCCCCTCTTGGTCTCGGTCCGTTCCGGAGCCGCCGTTTCCATGCCCGGTATGATGGATACGATCCTCAACCTGGGAATGAACGATAAGGCGGTCCTTGGGCTGGCGAATAAAACGGGTAATCCCCGGTTTGCCTGGGACGCGTACCGCCGGTTTATCCAAATGTACGGGGACGTGGTGTTGGGGGTTCCCCACGACGCCTTTGAACACGCCCTTTCGGAAATGAAAAAAGCCAAAAAGGTGGAATTGGATACGGCGTTGAGCGATCAGGATCTCCAGGTTCTCGTGGAGGAGTATAAAAAGATCGTTAAAAAACACGTTAAAAAGGACTTTCCCCAGGATCCAATGGAACAACTGTGGGGGGCGATTAACGCGGTCTTCGGTTCGTGGATGAACGAACGGGCCATAAAGTACCGGGAGCTGAACAACATTAGGGGCCTTAAGGGAACCGCCGTAACGGTCCAGTCCATGGTGTTCGGGAACTTTGGCGATGATTCGGGAACGGGGGTCTGCTTCAGCCGGGATCCTTCCACGGGGAAAAACGAATTCTACGGGGAATTCCTCATGAACGCCCAGGGAGAAGACGTGGTTGCCGGTATACGAACCCCGGAAAAAATCGCTTCCCTGGCAAAGAAAAACAAGAAGGTGTACGAACAGCTGGTGGATATAAAAGACCGGATGGAACACCATTTTAAAGATATGCAGGACATGGAGTTCACCGTTCAACAGGGAACCCTTTTCCTTTTACAAACCCGAACCGGCAAACGGAGCGGCGCGGCGGCGGTAAAATGCGCGGTAGACATGGTCGCCGAGGGCTTGATCGATAAAAATACTGCTATTCTTCGGGTAACCCCGGAACATTTGGATCAATTGCTCCATCCCAATATCGATACCAAGGTGGTGAAAACCCTAAAATCCCTGACCAAGGGACTCAATGCCTCTCCGGGGGCCGCCTGTGGTCGAATCGTGTTTACCGCCAAGGAAGCGGAAGAATGGGCGAGCCGGAACGAAAAGGTTCTGTTGGTCCGTAAAGACACCAGCCCCGAGGATATCGGCGGAATGGTGGTTTCCCAGGGTATCCTTACCTCCACCGGAGGTATGACGAGCCACGCGGCGGTGGTAGCCCGGGGAATGGGTACTCCGTGCGTCGCCGGCGCCAAGGGCGTTTCGGTCCAGGGAAAAAAAGTAGTCATCGGAGAAAATACGTATAAAGAGGGGGATTGGATAACCATAGACGGCTCTACGGGGGACGTTTACGATGGTCAGGTTCCCCTGGTAACGCCGAAAATTTCCAAGGATATGGAAACCTTCTTGGGTTGGTGCGATGAGGTGCGGGAAACCTCGGTCCGGGGTAACGTCAAGGGCTTTGCCATTCGTACCAACGCGGATCAACCGGAAGACGCTAAACGGGCCTTTGATTTTGGCGCCCAGGGCGTGGGGCTGTGCCGAACGGAACATATGTTCTTTGAAAAAGAAAAACTCATCCACTTCCGCGCCATGATCGTTTCTGATACGGAAGAGGAACGGAAAGAGGCGTTGAAGAAAATTCTTCCCCTGCAAAAGAAGGATTTCTTTGGGATTTTCAAAGCCATGGAAGGCCGACCGGTTACCATCCGGTTGTTGGATCCGCCGCTCCACGAATTTGTGCCCCATACGAAGGAAGAGGTTGCCGAATTGGCCGCCCAGATCGGCCTTAAACCCAAGGACCTTCAGCCTAAGATCGATAAGCTTCATGAATCTAACCCCATGCTGGGGCATCGGGGCTGTCGTTTAGCGGTCACCTATCCGGAAATTTACGATATGCAGGTAGAGGCCATAGTTCTTGCGGCGGTGGATTGCGTCAAAAAGGGTATCCCCGTGGAGCCCGAAATTATGATCCCCATCGTCTGCAACGAACAGGAGTTGGCCCTCCTTCGACCCTCCGCTGAAGCGGTTATCGCCAGGGTTCTGGAAAAGGCTAAGGTAAAATTGAATATCAAGATCGGTACCATGATCGAGGTCCCTCGGGCGGCCCTTGTCGCGAATAAGATCGCCCAGTACGCGGACTTCTTTAGTTTTGGGACCAACGATCTTACCCAAATGACCTTTGCCTTTAGCCGTGACGACGCGGCGGCCTTCCTGCCCGCCTATCTTGGCAAGGAAGTCCTTTCCACGGATCCCTTTAAATCGGTGGACGAAGAGGGGGTCGGCATGCTGATGGACTGGGCGACCACGAAGGGTCGGAGCGTAAAACCGGAACTGAAGGTTGGAATTTGTGGCGAGCAGGGCGGTGATCCGGCGACCATCGATTTCTGCTATCGAACCGGTTTGAACTACGTTTCCTGTTCCCCCTTCCGGGTCCCCCTGGCCCGGCTCGCGGGCGCCCAGGCGGTTTTAAGGAATCAAAAAAAATAGCGTGAAGGGGGCCCTTGTAACAGCTTGATGCTTTGCGAGGGCTCCGGGGATGGTTTCGTTATCAATTGAGGCTGTCCCGTAACTTAGGAAGTTACGGGACAGCCTCAATTACCGGTAGGTTCCCCTGGGATCCTACCGGGCTGGAGACAATTCTAAAAACATCAGTTTTTAGAATTGATCCGCTGAAATCGCAATTCCTGTAAGGAATTGCTTACGACCCCTCTAAAAACAATTGGTTTTTAGAGGGGACTCAAGCTTGTTTTTAGGAATTTGTATGCATCGTAGCAGAAATGTATGGACCCTTATGTTCCTCTTTTTTCCCCTTTTTATCTTTGCCCAGACCCCTGTGACCCTGTACGGGTTAAAGGGGCCGTCGGGAGTGGGGATGTTGAAGCTCTTTGATCAAGGCCCGGAAATAGGGGGGCTTCCCCTACGGGTAACGGCCCTCCCTTCGGCGGATCTGATGGTGGCTAAGTTCGTTTCCGGGGAAGCGGAACTGGGTATTCTGCCCCCCAACGTGGCGGCCAAACTGTATTCTGCGGGACGACCCCTTCGAATCGCGGCGGTGGTGGGGCAGGGTATGCTTCGGCTTTTAACCTCCGACCCGTCTATCCGTACGCTGGGGGATTTAAAAGGAAAAACCGTGGAAGTGGCGGGGCAGGGGGCTACGCCGGATTTTGTATTCCGGCGGATCCTCGCGTCCCAGGGGTTTGATTTACAGAAGGATATTCAGTTGGGCTATTCCCTCGCGTATCCGGAGACTGCCCAAATGCTCATCGCGGGGCGTATCCCCACGGCCCTTTTACCGGAACCCTTTGCCACCATGGCTTTGATGGGGCGGCCATCCCTCAGGGTGGTGGGGGATATCCAGGATGAATGGGTCAAGGCGGGGGGCAAAGAAAATTATCCCATGACCGTTTTGGTGGTCACTGCGGATTTCGCCCAAAAGCACCCCCAGGACCTGCGGACCCTGCTGGAGGCCTACCGAAATTCCCTGGATTGGGTAAAGGCCCATCCAACCGAAGCGGGAGCCCTGGCTCAAAAATACGATTTAGGACTGCCCCCTCCGGTGGTGGCCCAGTCCATTCCCAAGGGCGCCTACGTATTCCTCAGCGCCCAACAGGCGCGGCCTTCTCTAGAGGCCCTGTACCAAGCGTTTCTGGATTTTTCTCCTCCCTCTATCGGCGGCAAACTTCCGAACGCTGATTTTTACCTTTCGGATGGAAAATAACCTTAGGTCCCGGTTCCAGACCCTCCTGTGGGGAGCCCTGGGAATCGGGACCCTGCTTTTAGGGTGGTATATCGCCTCCCGCGCGGTGGCCAGCGATATCCTCCTTCCGGCGCCGGGGGCTACCTTAAAAAAACTCGTAGCCCTTTTTGGTAGGCCCCCTTTTCTTCTAGCCCTGGGTTCTAGTTTTCTACGGTTTCTTATCAGTATTACCCTGTCTGTGCCCCTCTCCTTGGCCGTAGGAATCGCCGCGGGCCTGGATAAGCGGCTCTTTTATTTTTTTAAACCCTTTTTTTCCCTTATTTCCGCTACCCCTGTCCTTTCGATAATTTTAATCCTCTTTCTATGGCTGGGTCAGGACCGGACCCCCATTGGCGCGGCTTTTTTAATGATTTTCCCCGTCATGGCATCCAACACCATAGAGGGGATCCGTTCAGCGGACCCCCAACTGGTGGAACTGTTTACCGTGTATGGGGTACCCAAGAAATTGATCCTTCGTCATATCTATATTCCCACCCTCCTTCCCTTTATTTTGGCGGGACTCCGGAGCGTTTTTTCCCTCTCCTGGAAGGTTATTGTGGCCGCGGAGGTCCTTACCCAGCCGATTCCCTCCCTGGGCGCGGGAATGCAAAACGCCAAGGCCCAGTTGGAAACCACCGAACTTTTCGCGTGGACCATCGCTACGGTGATCTTTGCCGCCCTAACCGAGGGGCTCATCACCATTCCCCTCTGGATACAAAAAAAGCGGGGTTCCCATCGATGAATTGGGAAATTCGCGACCTTACCTTTGGATATCCGAACCTTCCGCTTTTTTACAATTTTTCGTTGAAAATGGGGGAAGAAAATCCCTTGGTTATTTTAGGGCCCTCCGGTTGCGGGAAAACAACCCTTTTACGCCGTATCGCCTCCTTACCCCCCTTTAGTATTCCCGTCCAACCCAGCCTTCCTACCTTTTCTTTTGTTTTTCAGGAACCCCGTTTATTGCCCTGGCGTACGGTGGAGGAAAACGTGGCAATTCCCTTGATTGCCCCCCTGGGAAAAGATGGGGCCTACGAACGGGCACGAACGTACCTCTCCTTGGTAGGCCTGGAGGGCAGGGAACATTCGTATCCTCCAGGGCTTTCCGGAGGTCAGCGGCAAAGGGTCTCCATAGCCCGGGCTTTTGCCTTCCCTAGCCAAGGGGTGCTCCTGGACGAGCCCTTTCAATCCCTGGATGTACCCCTGCGAATTCAACTCATGGACCTGGTCCTCATGCTTTTAAAAAGGGACCACCGAAGCGCCGTTATGGTTACCCATGACCCCCGGGAAGCGATTTATATGGCCCAAAGAATAGTGGTGCTTTCCGCGCCCCCCGTCCGTATCCTGATGGATGAAAGGGTCTGTCTTGATCCTTCTGAACGGGCCTATTCGTCCAAAACCTCCGCAGAATTGGAGGCTCGGCTTTTCGCGGCCCTTTCGAGTTCGGCATAACCGAAGGCCCGGGCCTCCAATGCCAGGGCCGTCTCTCCCGCGGCCTCCATGAGGCGTTCGGTTACCAGGAGAATCAAGGTCCCGTAGCGGCGAATTCCCCTTTTGCCTAAACGGGCACGGTACGCCAATTCGGTGTTTTCCCATACCTCAAATATACGGGGAATAAAGGAGAGCATCAGGGAAATGCTCAGGGCGAGGCGGGGCCGAATAAGAGAGCGTTCCCACCGCTTTGCCCAGGGGAGCGAGGTTTTAGAAAGGACCCAAACCAGGGGCGTCAAAAGGACTTTTTCAAGGTCCATGAGGGTTTTTCTCAGGTCCCTGGAGGTCGTGGTGGCGAAAAGCAGGGCTCCTCCGGCGAAGGAGACCCCAATTCCCACGATATAGAGCAGTCCCTGCAGGGCTCCCTCGGAATCAAAATACGGTGGGGTAAAACGGAATGCCTTTAGCAGAAAAATAAAAGTGGAAGTGACCAAAAGGGGACCGCTCCCCGAAAAGAGAAATGCCGGTTTCAGCCGACACGTTAGGGCTCCCAGCAGAACGATAAGGGCCCCGAGGCCCAAGCCTACGGGCCCAAGAAAGAAAGAACCCACCGTGATGGCTAAAAGGATAAAAAATTTAACCGAAGCGCCCATCCGATGGATCGCCGTATTTCCCGGCCTGTACGCGTAGGTACCTAGGGAAGCCATGTGCAATCCTTTACGGTGGGGTATCCCCTCCGGGGATCCCGGACTCCCCATTGGGGATCCAGGATCTCTAGAACTTTTTCGCTCGGCCCATCGGCTTCGATTTTTCCCCGGTGAAGGATCACCAATCGGTCCGCCAGGGCCAGGACTTTTTCCAGCTCGTGGGTTAAAAGGATCACCGTTTTCCCCCTCTGTTTAAGATCCCGAAGAATCTGTAAAACCTGGAGTACCCCCGGCCAATCGAGGTTAGCGAAGGGTTCGTCCAGGATCACCGTCCCGCAACCCATGGCCAAGACCCCAGCCACCGCAAGGCGCCTTTTTTCGCCCCCCGAAAGCCGGCGGGGGGGGCTGTCTTTCTTTTCCCCCAGGCCCACGGCTGTCAGGGCTTCAGTGACCCGCCGTTCCACTTCCCCCTCCGGTAGGTCCAGGTTTCGGGGTCCAAAGGCCGTATCCTCCCCCACGGTTTCTCCCAGGATTTGGGCGTCCGGGTCCTGAAACACCAGACCCACCGAACGGCGAATCAGGGCCCTCTGTTTGCGGATATCCTCCCCTTGGTACAGGATGGTTCCCCGGCTAGGATCCATCAATCCCACTAGAAGCCGCATCAGGACCGTTTTTCCCGAACCGTTGGACCCGGCGATAATCACAAATTGGGAGGGGAACAGATCCAAATCGATGTGCCCTAGGGCCTCGGTTCCGTCGGGGAACGTTTTACCGATACCCCGGATGCGGTATAAAAAATCAGGATTCAAGTTGCCTCGCCGCGATCCTTCGCAGACGGGGAGCCACCGCCAGGATGATCGCCCCTTTTATCAGATCCCCGACGATAAACGGCAAGAGACCCGCCGAAATTGTCTTGGTCCACCCGGCGTTCAGTACCATCTTTAAACGAAGCAAGCCGGGAATGTAGATACCGATGATGCCCACCAGTACGGCCACCAGAAGGCGAGCAAGGGTGTTTTTTTGATCCGTCCGGGGTCTCCCCATCACCGCCCCCGCCAACAGGGTTCCAATCAAATACCCAACCAGATACCCCCCGGTGGGTCCAAAGAAATGGACTATGCCCCCCTTAGCCCCCGCAAAGACGGGGAAGCCGAGGGCCCCCACACCCAGGTACAGGCCCACCGCCAGGGTCCCCATGGCGGGGCCTAACACGATCCCCGACAGGAGGGCAAAAAAGTTCTGTAGAACTACAGGAATGGGGGAGAAGGGCAGGGGAACGGCGATAAAGGTTCCCCCGGCAATAAAAGCGGCGAATAGGGCCACCAGGGTAGTTTTCACTAACATTTTTGTTTGAGACAATTCCGTGGGTTGAATAGCCATGCTTAACCTTCCTTGTGGGCGCCTCTAAAAACTCGGTTAGATTTTTAGAGGCGCCCGAGCAAATCCTTACAGGATTTGCATATAAGCTATGGTAGACTTCTAAAAACTGAAGTTTTTAGAAGTCCCCTTGTGTTGTAGCCTTTGAAGGGATAGAGAACCGGGGGCGTAGCGCTCAACTGTTTTTTTCAGGCGGAGCACCGCCCTCCCCCGGGAATCGACCCCCAAAAATACCCCTTCGTTTATCGGAGGGGCCCGGTCCTGGTCCCCGTATCTTCCATGGTCCGCCGGAACGGCCACGACCCTTTTTCCCCGTAAATCCGATTTTTGATTCCAAAGGGCCGCGATTTCCCTGGCCGTTACTTTTGCCTTTTGTATTTTTTCCCACTCCCCCAGAACACCGTTTAATACGATACGTCGGGAAAGGCCGTTGCCACCCAGATCGCGGCAGGAAACTCCCCGGGGATCTTCCACCTCGTTTTGAACGTTTATTCCAACGCCCAAGAGAATCCACCCTATGTGGTCCCCTTCGCCGTACAACTCCGTTAGGATTCCGGCGATTTTTCTGTCCCCCACGTACACGTCGTTGGGCCAGCGGACGTGTACCTCCCTAGAAAGGAGAACTTCCAGGGCCTCCGCCACGGCGATTTGCATGGCCATGGAAACGGAAGGATAGTCTAAAATCGATAAGAGCGGCCGTTCAATGAAGGTGCAAAAGAGTCCCCCCCTTTGGGATTCCCAGGGTCTACCGGCCCTGCCTCGACCGGCGCTTTGGCTTTCCGCTACCACCACCGACCCGCCATTAATTCCCCGTTGGGCCAATTCTCGGGCCCGGTTCATGGTACTATCGGTCTGGACGTAGTGATAAAAACATTTTTCCCGTTCCCCAAATTCCCAGGGGTATAGGAAATCATCCTCCGTTTCATCCAGGCAGTATCCCCGTTCGTCTACCCGTAGCGGATAGCCCAGGGATTGCAGGCCCTCCGCGGCCTTCCAAATCGCAACCCGGGAAAGAAGCGCCCGTTGGGCTAACAGGGCTCCCGAAAGGCTTTTCCCCGGCTCAGATCGGAGCTGGGTTAAAAGAAAAGCCTTGGTGGAGAGTTTTCTCGCACGTATTGGGGGAATCTTGTTTTCGTTAACCACTCTTTTAATATAGTTAACGAAAATTTAAAGCCCTGTCAAGTGAAGGTCCCGGGGGGATCGATACGCTACAATGGTGGTCCCCACAAGGTACAGAAGGATTACGATAGCTCCGAGGGCGGGAAACCAGTCCCCTAAAAGAAAGTACACCGTCGGGACATCGGAACGTTGAACCGGGACCGAAACGGCCAAATAGGCGGGTACAAACAGGGGTAACGAAGCGATGGTCCGACCCTCCGCGTCCACCACCGCCGTAAGACCCGCGTTGGTGGACCGCACCAGGACACGACGATTTTCCACGGTTCTAAACCGGGCGGCGGCAAAATGCTGAATTTCCGCCGAATCGGTTTTTGACCAGGAATCGTTGGTAATATTTATCATCAAATCCGCGCCTTTTCGATAAAAATCCGCGCAGAGTCCCGCGAAGGCGTCCTCAAAACAAATGGGCACCCCAAAACGGAGGGGACGCTTGGAGGGAGTAGGAATCTCCATCACCGTAGCTGTGGTTCCCATGGTCCATCCTCCATCAAGACCCACGACATTTTTCATAAAATCCCGCATCCACTGGTATTCCCAAAAGGGAATCGCTTCCGCGAAGGGTACGGGGTGTTGTTTCGCGTAGGAAAAGGCAACCCGGCTCGTCGGTTCGATGAGGATAGCCGAGTTTGTCGCATCGTAGGTTTCCCAGTTTAAGACCACCGGCGCGCCCGTTAAGAGGGGAACTCCGGTTTCCTCTAAAAAGGGGATCAGGGGCTGATCGGGGGGATTTTTGCGGTAAAAAGGTCGATAGTCCTCAAAGGGGCGGCGGAGTACCGTTTCGGACCAGACAATCAGAGCGGGTTTGTAAAATCGCGGTTCCGTTTCACCGGGGGTGGCCTTTGATTTTTGAAGACCCCCGGCGGGTATTCCCGTGGATACCACCGAATCGAAACCCTGGCGACTCAGTTTCATCACCGTGGAAAGGGAATCCAGCTCTCCCCCAACCCAGGTGTCGGCGTTGTGCTGGATCAGCAGGAGGGGAACCCTATCCACGGTTGGGGTGGGGTGGGCCAGTTTAAACATCCCGTACACGCTAAACCAAACAAAAATACAGAGGCCTATCAGACCGGGACGCCACAGGGCCCGCCGCGCCGAACCCTGTTGTTCGAACCATTCGGCCATGAAAGCGGAAGAAAAGGAGAGGAGAAAGCTTAATCCGTACACACCGGTAAAATCGGCTATCTGAATAAGCCGGGGATAATTTTGTACCGCGTAGGCCACGAGACCCCAGGGATACCCTAAAAAGCCGATGGACTTTGACCATTCCCACAGGGTCCACAGCAGGGCAATTAAAAAAGGTCGAACCAGATAGCCCTGGGGACGACGAATACGGGTGATCCGCCTAAGGAATACCGCTAATAGGGCGTGGAGGCCCCCATAGGCAAGACTCGTGGAACCCAGGGTCCAAATGGCGAAATCCTTAAAAAAATAGAGCCAATAACTGGAAACTCCGTGGGATAGGGCCCCGAAGAGGGCTCCCAGCAGGGCCGCTTCCCCGTAGGACCGGCTTTTTATAAGGGCCGCGAAGTAGGGACCGAGGCAGAAAAAACCGACCAGGGCTACTCCCTGGGACGTTAATTCGTTGGGAAGGGCTAGGGCTAAAAGAAGGGCTGATAGGGCGCTGGCGATAAATTTCATGTTTTCCATTCTATCAAAATAATTTTGATTGAATAATAGCCGATTTTCCTTTATTATAGAACAGAAAAAGAAAAATTGCGGGGGCTAATTGTATGAAGGACATCGGTTCCATCCATCGGGAAGAATACGAGGTTGATGCCGATCATTCGGAACCCTTGGTCATCGCTTCCGCTCCCGGACGGATACACCTGTTGGGAGAACACGGTGAGCCAGGATACGGCTTGCTTCTTTCAACCGCATTCGACCGGTTTATTAGATTGGCCGTAAGTTTTAGGAAAGACAGTTCCCTGCGGTTTTTTGCCGCCGATTTAGGGGAGCGAAAACGGACCACCCTGATAAACGTTAAATTTAAGCGGGAGGACCGGTGGGCCAACTATATCAAAATGGTAGTCCATGGTTTTATGGAACGGGGGTTCCCCATTCGGGGCCTTAACTTTACCCTGTCGGGAGATATTCCCCAACAGGTAGGCTTGGCTTCTTCCTCGGCCATAGAGGTGGCCGCCGCGTTAGCCCTACGACAGCTTTTTAGCCCCGAAATGGAAAATCACGATCTTTTAGAACTCCTTTCCGAAGCTTCCCTTTCGTTTTCGGGGAAGGATGACCATTCCCTGGACTATCTAATCGCCCTGGAATCCAAAAAGGGATCCTTTTTAGTGGTAGATGAATCGACCCTTACCGCCCGACCGGTTCCTATTCCCCTTTCGGGGTACCGGATCCTGCTGACCGATTCCCGGGTTCCCCGTTTTGGGGTAGATTCGGAATTAAAACAGCGACGATCGGATATTCGCAAGGGCTTAGCCCTCCTGTCTAGAAAACAGACCGGGACAAATTTTAGGGATTTCGCGGCCAATGATCTTTTAGAGTCCATGGGATCCCTGCCCGAGCAGATCCGACGTCGGTCCCTCCACGTGGTTCAGGAGTTAAGCCGAGTTCGGGACGCGGAAGAAAGCCTTCAGAAAAACGATCTTTCGGCCTTTGCGAAGATTATCCTCCATTCCCACGAAAGTCTGCGGGACCTGTACGAAGTATCCTGCCCGGAAATCGACTGGCTCGTTAAACGGGCCCAAGAAATTAACGGGGTAATCTGTTCCCGCATGACCGGTCAGGGCTTTGGGGGCTGTACCTATACCCTCATCGAGGAATCGGCGGTGGAGGAGTATAAACGTCGTCTTGAGGATTATGAGAGAATATTCGGTTTCCGTCCGCTGGTCTATGAAATAACCGAAGCGGATGGGGCTCGATTGGAGTAAGTATCCCATGGCAGGATCATTGCGAGAGGGAATTCGGCTGTATCGGTCTAAGCGGTGGGAGCTCGCCTTGAACGAACTCCTACAGGTGGATCCAAAAAATTTTGACGAAGAGGATAATTTTGAATTGGCCTATTATCTCGGCCTCTGCTATTCCAAGCTGGAACGTTACGACGATGCCCTTTTGTATTTAGAACAGGTCGTAACCTCCGGTTCCGATCCCCTCCGATCCTACCAATGCCGAATGGCTTTGGCGTATATTTATTCTATTACCAACCGGTCAAAGTTAGCGGAATTCGAGCTGAAGCATCTGTTGGAAAAGGGCTACGAATCGACCCAAATTTATTCAGCCCTGGCGTACACGGCCTGGGCTCAAAAAAAATTCGACCCTTCCATCGATTGGTACAAAAGGGCTTTAAGTTTGGACAGTGAAAATTCCACCGCCCTCAATGGTTTAGGCTATGTTTTAGCGGATACGGAAAAGGATATTCGGAAAGCCCTGGTGTTTTGCAAAAAAGCGGTGGAGAAGAAACCCCAGAATCCCGCGTATTTAGATTCCCTCGGGTGGGCCTACTTTAAAAACGGCGAATTGTTAGAAGCCCGAACCTGGCTTCGGCGAGCCCTGGATTTAGCCCCCCGTCAAATGGAAATACGGACCCACATGAAAATTGTGGTCGGAGAACGGGCATGAAGCGACTATTCCCCCGTAGCTGTGGACGTCTTCTCGGGGTGCTTTTTTTTATAATGGTAGCCCTTAGTCCAGGAACTCTGGGGCTTTTGGCCCAAAATTCCGATGTAAACGGCAATTCGGACCGGAACGCCGTCTTAGCTCGGGAACAGTTCCGCCTCGGGGTTCAGGCCTTTAATCGGTTTGCCTATAACGAGTCCATCCTTTCCTTTGAAAAAGCCCTTTCCTACCGGCCCTCGGAGGCCTTGATTTTGGAATGGCTTGGCCGGGCCTACTACCGTTCCGGTTTGGAAGATACGGCCCTTCGGCAGTGGCGTTCCGCGCTGGAGTCCTATAAACCCACCTCGGACCAGGGCGTTCTCTTGTCCAGTATGATAGAGACCATCGGAAACCGTCGGAGCCTCTTCCCCAATCTGGACGATAATTCGAGGTATGTAGACGGGGGCACCTACCCCAGCTTAAACGGTACTACGGTCCTGTACCGTCAGCCCACGTCGGTACTCAGCGAACGGGACGGCTCCGTTTGGGTGGTGGCCTATGGGTCTAACGAGCTCGTCCGGATAGACCCCAACGGCATCATTCGGGAACGAATTCGGGGGCCCCTCAACGGGTTTGACCGCCCCTTCGATATAGCCCGGGGTATCGATGGCCGCCTTTACGTTTCCGAATATAAGGGCGGGAGGGTGAGTGTTTTAGACCCCCAAGGTCAATGGAAATCCTATATAGGCTCGAAAGGTCGGGGGGATGGAATGTTCGTGGGACCCCAGAATTTAGGGGTGGACGACCAGGGGTACCTCTACGTGGTCGATTTTGGTAACCTGAGAATCTCAAAATTTTCTCCCCAGGGAGATTTTCTCTTTTCCTTTGGCACTAAATCCGATGATTTTAGCGGTTTCCGTGCTCCTACGGGGATTGCTACCCGGGGAAACGATGTCTTTGTGGCCGATGAAATTCTAAAAAAGATTTTCCGTTTTGATCGGAGCGGAAATTATTTGGGAGTCGCGGTGGACGCTGACCTTAACGGTCCTGAAAGCCTAAAAACCATGGAAGATGGGCGGCTTTTGGTCGCCGATACAAACCGGGTCGTGGTGGCCGATCCTGATACGGCCCTGGTAAAGGAACTGGGTTTGTTCAGCAAATCCGGTTCCCGGGTTACCGGCGCGGTGTTGGACGCGAATGGAAATATCGTGGCCGCCAATTTCCAAGCCGGTGAAGTGGACCTCCTTTCCCGGATGGATGATCTTTCGGCGGGGCTTTTTGTGCAGATTAGCCGCCTTATTACGGATAAATTTCCCGAAATTACCGTGGAAGTGGAGGTTCAGGATCGGAGGCGAAGACCCATTGTGGGGTTAGATGGGAGGAACTTTGTTCTAACGGAAAAGGGAACCCAGGTGTCTGAGCAGGCCTTTTTGGGGGCCTCGTACCTATCCTCCGAATCAAACCTTTCGGTGGTTATAGAACGGTCCCCCCAAACCGTGGATGCAACCACCGATCTTAGTACCGCCCTTCGGGATACCGCCGCCTCCACGGATCGTATAGTTTCGGTGGTTTCGGCCTTTGAACAACCGGTGAAAGAACGGATCGATGGACCGAAAAATCTAGCCCTCGCGGCCCGGGGCAATGCGGCCGCCTATACTCCAGCCTGGCGCTTCGATTTGGCCCTCCGTTTGGCCGCCTCGGACCTTCTTCCCCAGGGGAAAAAACGGGCCGTCGTCTTTATCGGTTCCGGGCACCTGGGTCAAAAAGCCTTTACCCGGTACGGTCTTACCGAACTGGCAGACTATTTGGCCAACAACGGGGTTAAATTCTACGCGGTCATTGTGGGAAACGGAAGCGTGGACAAGGAATTGTCCTACCTTTGTACACAGACGGGAGGCCAGGTCCTCTCGGTGTATCGAAACGAGGGTATCGGGGCCGTTTTAAAGGAACTGAGAAACGAACCCAGCGGAACCTACGCCCTCCGGTACCGTTCTTTGCTTCCCACCGATTTTGGGCGCGCCTACTTGCCCGTGGAAGCGGAGGTCTACCTGCTCAACCGTTCCGGCCGCGACGCCACGGGGTATTTCCCCCCGCTGGAATAGGGGTTTCCCTAGCTTATATGCAAATGCTGTAATTGAGGCTGTCTGATAACTCTGTAAGTTATCAGACAGCCCTTGTATTTTCTCGGATTTTAGCGTTTTTAACCCTTTCGACGTATTAAAACCAGGTAAAACCGCTAAAATCCTACGAAAATACGACATTAAAGAAGCTGTCCCGTAACTTCCTAAGTTACGGGACAGCCTCAATTATTTGTTCAGGGCCTCTAAAAAATCTAACCGAGTTTTTAGAGGCATCCTGTATTTTACTAAGCCCTTTTAGGTTGCCGTAATCGGTTTTTTACTTGACCGTATATTATATATTTTATATATTCGTATATACCTAAGATCCTGGTTTTTAAACGCTGGGATATACCATAAGGAGTCGACCATGTCCGAGAAAATTAATACGGTTCAGTTTAAAGAAAAGATTTTTGATTATGAAAAAAATACGGAGTGGAAATATACGGGGGATCTTCCCGCCATAGTGGATTTCTACGCCGACTGGTGCGGACCCTGCAAAATGGTCAGCCCCCTTTTGGACCAGCTTGCCAAGGAATACGAGGGCAAAATTCACGTGTATAAGGTGAATACGGACGAGGAACAGGAAGTCTCCTCGGTTTTTGGGATCCAGAGCATCCCCACCATTCTCTTTATCCCCCTGGAAGGACAACCCCAGGCGGCTATGGGAGCCCTTCCGAAGGCAAGCCTGGAAAAGGCTATTAACGATGTTCTCGGGGTACAAAAGACAGCCTAAATATGGAGTCCCCTCTAAAAACTGATGTTTTTAGAATTGAAGCTGTCCCGTAACTTCCTAAGTTACGGGACAGCCTCAATTTTCTCAATATTTCCTTTTCTAGCAGTTTGTAGGATTTGTCTGTCTAATCGTAAAAAATCGTAGGAATCTGCGATTTTTTTGCCTTGCAAACCGCCCAAGAATCAAAGCTTTTCAGGAGCCTGCTTTATCCAGTCCGACAGGCTCCTAGGATAGCTTGTTCGATTAGGTCCTCCAATTCCAGGGCCTTATACAGGTTTTTTGCCTCCGATACCTTTGACCGGGTAATAGGATGGGGGTGACTAAAGAGAACACAGCAATCCTGATAGGGAAGTATGGATGTTTCGTAGGTCCCAATTTTTCGGGCGATGCGGATAATTTCATCCTTGTCTATTCCGATAAGGGGCCTAAGAATCGGTAGGGTGGTAAGGCTCTCCGTGCTGGCTATGTTTTCCACCGTCTGGCTCGCCACTTGGCTCAGACTTTCGCCCGTAATAAGACAGCGTATTTTTTTCCTCCGCCCTATCCGTTCGGCGCATTCCATCATGGCCATTCTTAAAAGGATGGTAGACCAAGGGCCGGGGGCTCGATCTCTAATCCGTGTCTGTACTTGGGTAAAGGAAACGGAGGTTAATTTTAACGTAATGGTGTACCTGGTTAAAAGGGCCGCCAGATCCTGAACCTTTTGCTGGGCTTCCCGGGACGTGTAGGGGTAGGTGTGAAAATGGATCCCCTCTATACGCATCCCCCGTCGAGCCATCAGGTATCCCGCCACGGGCGAATCGATACCTCCGGATAGGAGTAGAAGGCCCTTTCCTGCGCTACCCACGGGCAAACCCTGGAGCCCCGGGTGTTCGGCCCCGTAAATATAGGCCCGTTCTCGAATCTCAATACGGATAATGGCTTCGGGGTGGTGGACATCCACGCGAAGTTCCCCTAGGGTCTCCGTAATAGCCTCCCCCGCTTGGGCCATGATCTGGTAGGACGTAAGGGGAAATGCCTTATCCACCCTTCGGGCTTCCACTTTAAAAGAGTGTACCCCCCGTTCTAGCAGACTTTTAGCCTCTGCCACCGACGCCGCCAGGAGGGCTTCCACCGTTTTTTCACAGGTTCGTACCTTTGCCCAGCCGCTGAGTCCAAAAACCCGGCCCAATACGTCCTCCACCGCCCCTTCCTGATCCTCAGCGCAGTGGACAAAATACCGACCGTTGGTGGTATTTAGAATTCCGTGGGTTCCCTTAAGCATGAGGGCGATGTTTTTTTTAAGGATCCCCTCAAATTGATCCCTGTTACCCCCCTTTAGGGTCAATTCTCCTAATTTTAGTAAATAGGTGGTCCTGTTTTCTCTATCCATAGCTTGAAAATTCTCCATCATAATTTTTTTAGAATCCCTTTTAGGGTCCCCACCAGGATTTCCACGTCCTTGTCGGTGGTAGTCCACCCCTGGCTGAACCGAACACCCCCCAGGGCAATTTCCCGGGGAATACCCATCTCCGCAAGCAGGGGTCGCTTTTGATCCGCCTGGGAACAGGCGGACCCCATGGAAATGGCTATCCCCTCGTCGTCCAAACAGCGCAGGAGCACCTCTCCGGGGATTCCAGTAAAAGAAGCCTGGAGTATGTAGGGGGAAAAACGCTGATCATCGGGTTTTCTGCCTTGGGGGATCAGAACACAGCGGCCCAGGGTTTGTAGTTCTTGGATAAGGGTTGTCCATCGTTTTTGCGCGGCGCGGTATTCCTTTTCCACGACCGCTGGTTCGGCGTGGCGTTCCAACGCCCGGGCCAGGGCTACCGCGCCCATCACGTTTTCCGTCCCCGAACGGATGCCCCCTTCCTGGCCGCCCCCCCGGTACAGAACCTGGATTCGTTTTTTTAGGTACAATAGGCCAATACCCCGGGGCCCCCCTATTTTATGGGCGCTGATGGAGGCTGAATCCACCAGGGATTCCGAAAGAGAAAAGGGGATTTTCCCTACCCCTTGAACCAAATCGCAGTGCACGTGGACGGGGTGGGGTATGTCTTCCTTTATCGCCCGAGAAAGGGCGTAGACGCTCTGAATCGATCCAATTTCGTTGTTGACCGCCATCAAAGCGACCATCCGAAGTTGTCTGTTTTTGTCTAGAATATTCACCACCCTGTCTATTTCTAGGGTCCCCAACGCGGTTACGGGAAGTCGGACCGTGGGTATCCTAAGCCGTTCAAGCTGATCGCAGTTTTCGGTTATAGAAGGGTGTTCCAGGGCCGAATAGACTATCCCTCCCCCGGGGGACCTCAAAAGAAGGGAATAGAGAACCAGGGCGTTGGATTCCGTCGCCCCGGACGTAAAAACGAGGGTAGAAGGCGGAACGCCTAAAACCCGGGCGGCTTGGGCCCTCGCCTGTTCCAAGATAGCCCGGGCCCGTCTCCCTTCCCCATGGAGGGACGATGGATTGCCAAAGGGAAGGTCTACCGTCAATTCCTCCGGAGCACCGTCCGGAATGGCCGTGGCGGCCCAGTCAAAATAATAACGTCCCATGGATTCCTATCCTACCTAAACGCGGGGGGGACCGCAAGTCCTCTATATTTTTTATATATATTAAAAATGTATTGACTAACCGGTGATTCCATGCAATGCTGATACCACTATGAATACCGAGTTTACCTGTCCCGATTCAACTATAAATGATTTTTCCCGCAAGTTAAAAGTATGCGGCCATCCGGTCCGTCTTAAATTGCTCTGTTTGATTTATCGGCAGGGTGAACCCTGCGTTACCAACCTCTGGACCTGCCTTGGCGAGAGCCAGCCCGTTATCAGTCAGCATTTAGCGGTGTTAAAAGACAGCGGGGTGGTGGATTCCATGGTGCAGGGGAACAAACGTATTTACACCATCACCGATGATTTTATTCGAGAATTGGTGGCGAAAATCTTCGACGAACCTCCGGCAAAGGTTTAGTCCCACCTCCGTCTAGGATTCTATCGGACCGCATAAACCAGGCTCCTTAGGAATTGAGGCTGTCCCGTAACTTCCTAAGTTACGGGACAGCCTCAATTGGTTTTTCGGGTATGGGACCTATTGATAAAGTGCAGGGCGCTGAAAAAGAGGGTCCCCAGGGCGTAGGCGCCCACCAGTAAGCCCAGGGCTGTCCAGCCCGAGGCGACAAAGGAAAAGAAAACCAGGATGCCTATGACGATTTGGAGGGCGTAGACCGTCAGATCGACCTTCAGAGCGCTTAAGCCGAGGTTCATCAACTTATGATGCATATGGGCCCTATCGGGGCTATCGATCCGCCTGCCATCCCGGGTCCTTCGCCAAATAGCCGCGAAGGTGTCAAAAATGGGGATGAGCAAAAGGGCGGCGGTGTAGGGCAGGGGAATACTCACGAAGCCCTGGCCATTATCGATCAGGGGAAGCAGGGCCAGCACGAACCCTAGGAATTGGCTTCCGCTGTCGCCCATAAATATTCGAGCCCGGGGAAAGGGCAGGTTGAATACTAGGAAACCGCCCAGGGAACCCACCAGGATCAAACAGAGAATAAAGGCCTCCGTATTCCCTATGACGTAAAAAATGGCCCCGTAAAAAACAGCCACCAACAGTGAAACGCCCCCCGCCAATCCATCAACCCCGTCGATCAGGTTTAAAGCGTTGGTAACCCCCACAATCCACAGGAACGTCAGGGGAAATCGAACCCAGCCGAGGTGGATGTAGATATTTAGGTTGGAAAAGCTTAGGTGTTGGAAGGTGTAATTACCCACCAGGACCAAAAGGGCGGATACGCTTTGGACTAAAAATTTATTCCTGGGCCGCATGGGTTTAAAGTCATCTTTGACCCCAAACAGAAAAATAAGGGCCATCCCAATGAAAAGAGGCAGGGCCCGCAGTCCAAATCCGTAGGATGGATCCAGGTAGGCCACCGCCCCAGCGACGATGATAAAGGCCGTGGAAAAGCCCACCCCTCCCAGACGGGGAACTTCACCGGTATGAATTTTCCTATCGTTGACATGATCGAACCAGGAGTAGCGGAGGGATAATCTTAAGACGGAAAAGACAAGGACACAGGAAAAAAGGAATGAAAGACCCAGCTCGATGAAATAGCGCATGGTATAGAATTCAACTCCCTTAGAAACTTCCGGCGATAGTCAGCAAAAGAGCTAACGCGATCCTTCTTTTCCCGGGATCTTCGTTGTTTACCACGTAGCGACTGGTTTCAGCTCCGTAGGTTATGGGCACCGCCGCCTGTAGGGTAAAGTGGGGTTTGGGAGACCACGCCATGCCGACCGTAACCGATCCGGATTCGTCAAACCACGTATGGTACCATTTTACCCCAAAGTTAAAGGGAGAGTCAAATACGTTATTGATCAGCGTGGCTATGGCGATGCTATGATCGTTAGACCCCACGGTGGTATCGTATTGATATTCGCCGTAAAAAAGATAATTTTTCCAATCCCTATAAAAACCGGAAACTATGGTATAGGTAATTTGTCCGTCCAAATCCCGGACCACCGCGTCCATGAGAAGATCGGTACTTAAAAAAACGGTTTTCAAAGAAAAAAGGGACCGGAGTCCTTCAACCTTTTGAAAGCGTCCCCCAGCGCTAACGAGCAGGGGTCCCACCACCATATCCGCTTTTCCCGCGTAGGCTAACTCGTCGGTGGAAGGATTTTTTGTGTTCGAAAAGAAACTGTCCTTAGCGAGGGCGATTAGGGATACCCCCGAAAGGAGGGCCGGGAAGGATGCGTGGAACGCGATTCCATCTTGACTGTCGGTCATCAGATCCCCCGGCGTGAATAGACGGGCCTGCCCCCAGGTTATGATATGTTTTCCGATTCGTAAAAAAAGTCCCGGTATCCCGTAGTAATCTCCGTAGAGCTGGTTGATGGTAAAGGTGGACCAGTTAAAGGTTCCCGTGGTCGCGGGGTCAAAGGTGGCTCCTAAATCCCAATAAATACGGATCGTATCGTCGGGCTTCGCGTTCAAAACGATGTTGGCCCCCGCTTTACCTCCCACGGTTCCCTTTAAACCCTCTCCCAGGTTGGATAGGTTCGGCCAATTTTGCCAGCCCATGCCCACGCCCGCCTCAAAGTTATAGGAGCCGGACCATTGAACATTGTTGGATTGGATAAAGGCCTGGGTATGATCGATCCGGGGGGGGGCCGCTTCAGGAGGAGTCGCCGCATCCGCCGGGGGGTTGTCGAAAAGGCTATCCAAGGAACTATCGGAGCTCGATGGGACCGTTGAACTATCAGAGATAGGCGTTGTGGGGTTGTCGACGCTCGTCGGGGTTGTTGAACTGTCTTGGGCAAAGAGGCTTAAAGAACTCCCCACCCATAGGAGGCTGAGGAGTCCTAGCCTTTTAAGCGATGGGGTCACCGGGCCACCCGCTCCAAATATTCCTTGGTATACACCGTATCGGGAAGGGGCTCTAAGGAGGGGCTCGTTATCCGGATGGAAGTTCGTTCGTATTCAATTTTTCCGTTGATATTCTGAAACCGTAGATGGTCTTCGATCACCATATAGGAAGGAACCCACTTGTCCTCTAATTTTTGGTACGTTGGAATCGCCGTGATCCGCATCAACTGATCCGAAAGGCTGTAATCCTCGATCTTCCGTACCAATTTATCCTCGGAAATCCATACCTTCCGTTTGGGAAAGGACACCTTATCGTTGGTGGCCACCAAATCTAAAACCACACAATCGAATTTCCCTAATTTTTCTTTTCGACCGGAGATGGGTTTATAATCCCCCGCTAAGTTGGATTTGCTAAAATCGGAATTTCTGGCGCTGGAATTTTGAAACCGTTCCTTAGCGCTGGTAAAGGTAAAGGTTTTTCCCACCGGATCGTACAGCCAGAGGTTATCCCCAATTTTCAAGTACCCCTTTCCCTTATCAATGGAGGGTTCAAGGATAAGGATAAGGAATTGATTCGACCGGTCCCGGCGGAACATGGTAGCCCGGGTATCCGAAATGGATCCCCCCGGATCGCGTTTTTCAATAAAGTATTCCGCCGAAAGATCGGTCCGGCTAAAATTGACCAAATCATCCGTTTGTTTTAGCAATTCCACGTAGGAAGTTTTCGTTTCGGCCGACACCCATGGCTCCACCATCAAAAATAGAGGAAGAATCAAGAACGCCGCAAATTTTGTATTAACCATAGTACTTCTTATACCATGAATAAATATATTTTTCAAAGTACCCTCCGCGGAGGTACCTCTGGGGCTATTCGTGGTCCCCCATGGCCGAAACCGGGGGTATTTTCAGGGCCAAGGATACGGGGTAGATCCAAGCTAAAAAACCAATAGCCAGGGCACCCCCTAGGTGCTGAAAGATTAGTAGGGCCGTAATATGGGGTTTTAAAACGTTTCCACCGAAGAGGCCCACCAAAAGGGGGTTTGATAGGGGGATCCCGACTCTCTGGAGTATAATACCACCGAGGGTTCCCACGGTGAGCCCCAAAAGGGCGAAAATAAGGGTCAGGAGCAGGGTTTCGATAATAAATAAATTACGGATAAAACTCCTGGGGGCTCCGAGGGCCCGCATGGAACCGATTTCGGCGGTCCTTTCCAGAACGGAAATTACGAGGCCGTTCATAATCACCAGGAGGGCTCCAAAAATGACAAAACCGATCCCTATGGAAAAGGCGGTTCGGATAGCGAAAAGCATCATAGCGTTGGTTCCAGCGGCGGTATACCAGTCCAAAACCCGTACCTCCGTGTTTTGTTTCTCAAATTCTTGGTTAACCGAATTTCGAACTCGGTTAACCAAACGGGGGTTATCCACACGGGCTAGAACAAAACTCCAGGCCGCCGAGTCGGTTTGCACCAATTCATCCCGTTGGGTGGTATCTTCCAGGGCTTTTTCAACCGACTGGAGGGTGATACCGGAATTTTTTTCCACGGTCACATCCTGGGCAGAGGAGAAAAGGTCATTGATATCCGTGGAACCTTGGCTCGTTCCCGGCTGGGTTGGCCGGGCCTGTTTTATTTTTACCCCCAGGGTATAGTTGCAAAGGGCTCGGACCGTCACCGGATTGGTTAAAACGATTCGATCCAACACCTCCGAAGGGGCGGGGTACCGGTATATTCCGGCGAAGGAGCCCCTGCGGACCCTAAAGGTGTTATTTTGATAGAGGGAAAATATCACATCCTCGCCGATAATCAATTTTCTTCCCAGGGACTTTTCCGCGTTTTTAACCCAATTCTCGTTAAGGAATACCCCTTGGGCGTTAAGGCTTTCCGGATCCCCCGAGACTACGGTAAGATCCGAACATACCTGAAAATACGTCGGAACGGTCACGCCGAATACGGCGGATTTATTGGAATAGGAGCCCACCCGCACATCCGCCAGGCTTGAGACGATGGGGGTGTAAACGGAAATATCCCTTTGGGACCGTAATACCGTTTCCACGGTTTTTATATCCGCGATAGGGGGGATGCTTTCGTAATCCGAAACGATGGGGACCTCGCTCCCAAAAAGTCCGTAGGCCTCTTCCGTCAGGGCGCTGACGGCAAAATGGCCGGTGAGGCTTCCTACCAGGGATTTTTCGAGCCCCTGGGTAGAACTGTCAAAAATACCGTTGGCTAATAACAGTACCGCCATACCGATGGCGATAAGGCCTCCCAAAAGGGATGTTTTGACGGGATGGCGGAATAGATTTCGTAGGGCGAGTTTAAGCATCAACATGTCAGTTACTCCGCATGGCGTCCACGGGACGTATTTGTCCTGCCCTCCGGGCGGGTCCCCAGGCGGCCAGGATGGTGGTGCCTATCATAAGTAGTCCGTTTAACAGGGTTGTTCGGCTGTTTAATTCCGTTCTCAGGTGCCCATTTTCCAGGATAAGACCCGATCCGGGAATAAACGAGAGGTCCAGGCTCCCCAGGGTTTTTAGCAGTACAAATCCCAGTAAAAAGCCGATAAGGGCGGAAAACAGACCCAAAAGGGCCGCTTCTAGAATAAAGAGAAACCGTACGGTTCCCCTTTGCATCCCCAGGGCCCGGAGAACCCCAATTTCTTTCGTCCGTTCGTGGACCAGAACCCGATAGGTATTTAAAATGCCCGTAAGGATTATCACGAGAAATACGGTCAACACAAAGTAGGTTACCCCCAAAAGGGCGTCTAAAAACTGGCGAATTTGAGCCAGCTGGGCGTTCTGGGTCATGATTACCAAGGTTGGTTCTTTGACAAGCGTTCCCAGTACCGCGTCCCGTTTTTCCCGGGAATTGAATAGGGGGGCTACCGAAAAACTTCGGGCCAGAAGGCCCTCCATTTTGACCGCCACAGCGTCGGGAGAAAAACCGGAACGGACGTATACGGCCATGTCGGTGGCCGAATTTTCGGGGCGTTCCAAAAGCCGATTCAGTTCCCTATTGTTCATGTAGGCGGCGTAACCAAACAGGCTCGTTTCGTTAAAAATACCCCGGACTATAAGGTCTGCCGTGTTGTACTGTCCCGTATCGGTGGTAAGGTATAGGGTCAATTGGTCTCCCACCCGGCACCCCAGAAGTTTTGAGGCCCCCAGGCTAATCAGAATACCCCCCTTGCTTTGATCTGAAGCGGTGGAGAGGGGTTCCCAGGACCCTTGAATGAAGGAGAGTGAAGAAAATTCCTTTCCCTCCCGGGAAAAGTCCACTCCGATAAGTCTCCGCTGGCGTACCGATTGGCCGGCGTAAAATAAAACCGCGTCGTTGTTGTAGTATACCGTTCGGGGTGCCACGGTCCGCAGGGGGAGGCTGGAGCTTATAAGGGTTTGAAAGACCCCCTGGGGATCCGGGATATCCTGTCGGCCGGTGGGGTTATACCCCATCACATCGATGTGGCCTGAAAAATAGCGGGCCGCCTTATCCTTTACCGCCTCCAGGGACCCATAGGTGGCTCCGGTAATCATGGTAATCAGGGCGAAAGCAATGGCGATGGCCAGCGCCATAAGGGAATACCTCTTTAACCGGCGGGATAAGTTACGGTACGCTAGAAAAAGAATCATAATACGCCACTATACCAGATTTTTATAAACCCTGTCATGGGTTTTTTAGTTAGAAAAAACAACGATGGGAACTCAACGATAAAAAATATCGATGGAGCCGGTCCCATAACGTAGAAAGTTGCGAGACCGCTTCTTTAATATCCTATTGGTCCTTTTCTGGCTTGATATTTATGCAAGAAAACCGTAATAATGGGGACAAATTGTATATTTATACGGAGTCAGCCCATGTTGGTACTTAAATTTGGTGGTACATCGGTTGGATCGCCCGAGGCGATTCGAAAATTGATAGATATAGTAAAAGGAACAGACCACGGAGCTCGCGTTAGGGTCGTGGTGGTTTCCGCTTTTTCAAAGGTCACGGATACCCTTATCGATATAGCCCGCCGCTCGGAGGCGGGGGACCGGACGTACACGGAAACTCTGCAAAGCCTGGTGGATCGGCATGTTACGGTAGCCAAAACCCTGTTGCCCCCGGCCGTTCAAGGGGAAGCGGAAGGGGCTATCAGGACCTGTGTGGCTGACCTGGAACGGGCTCTGAACGGGGTCGCCGAGTTGCGGGAGTTATCCGACCGAAGTTTAGACTATATTATGAGTTTTGGAGAACGGCTCTCGGCAAGCTTGATCGCAAAAATATTCTCCGCCAACGGGGTCCCGGCGGATTACCTGGACGCCCGTCCCTTGATAAAGACCGACGGGGTATACGGGAACGCCCGCTTTATCCCCGAGGAAACCTACCCCGCCATCCGCGCCTACTTGGACGGGCACCCTAACCTTCAAATCGTCACGGGCTTTATCGGTTCCAACGGGGACAACCGGACCACCACCCTGGGCCGGGGAGGGTCGGATTTAAGCGCGGCGATTTTTGGGGCGGCCATCGACGCGGAGGAGGTGGAAATTTGGACCGATGTGGATGGAATCCTTACGGCGGATCCAAAGCTCGTTAAAAACGCCTTCCGTATCGACGCGATCTCCTACGTAGAGGCCATGGAGTTGTCCCATTTTGGGGCCAAGGTTTTGCATCCCCCCACGGTTCGGCCTGCGTTGGAAAAGGGTATCCCTATTCGGATTAGAAACACCTTTAATCCCTCCTGTCCGGGCACCCTGATCGCCTCGGAGGTTCCCCCCAGTCCTTTTCCGGTACGGGGTATCAGCTCCATGAAGGACATTTCCCTCGTACGGCTCCAAGGGTCCGGTATGGTCGGGGTAACGGGTTTTTCTTCCCGCCTTTTTGCCTGCCTAGCCCGTCGGGGAGTCAACGTCATTTTGATCAGCCAAGCCTCCAGCGAATATTCCATATGTTTCGCCGTTTTACCCAAGGACGCGCTTCCGGCGGCCACGGCCATAAAGGAAGAATTTGAGCGGGAAATTGCCCGTTCGGCCATCGAGGCTCCGGTGGTGGAACGGGATCTGTCGATCGTCGCGGTGGTCGGTGAACGGATGAAAAGTACGCCGGGCATAGCGGGCAAGGTTTTCCACGCCCTGGGGCGTAACGGGGTAAACATCGTGGCCATAGCCCAGGGTTCGTCGGAGTTGAATATTTCCGCCGTCATTTCTCGGTCCGACGAAGCCAAGGCGCTCAACGCGATTCACGAGGCCTTTTTCCTCTCTGGGTTCCGGTCGGTGAACCTTACGCTGGTGGGCGTCGGCCTCATCGGGGGGACCCTTTTGGAGCAAATAGCCCATCAACAGGAAGTTTTAGCGGACCAGCATAAAATTCGCATCAACGTGGTGGCCGTGGCCAATTCAAAAAAAATGCTGATCGATCCGGAGGGTATAGACCCGGGGGAAGCGAAAAGACTGTTGGAAGAACGGGGTTTGGCTGTGGATTTAAAAGCCCTGGTCGCCCGGATCCGGTCCCTTAACCTGCCTAATTCGGCCTTCTGCGATTGTACCGCCGGCGATCAGGTTCCCGCGCTGTACCAGGAACTGCTTTCGGCCGCTATCCCGGTGGTTACGCCGAACAAACGGGCCAACGCGGGTCCCTACGAATATTACCGCTCGTTGACCGAATTTTCCCGGGATCGGGGTATCCCCTACCTCTACGAAACCACCGTCTGCGCGGGGCTTCCGGTTATTTCCACAATCCACGACCTGTCCCTTTCGGGGGACCGGGTCCGCCGGATAGAGGCGGTCCTTTCGGGTACCCTGAGCTTTATTTTTAACAACTTTGACGGTTCCAAACCCTTTTCTGTCCTGGTCCGGGAGGCAAAATCCAAGGGGTACACCGAACCGGATCCCCGGGACGATCTGAATGCCATGGACGCGGCCCGGAAAGCCCTTATCCTAGCCCGGGAATGCGGTATGGCCCTGGAATTTAACCAGGTTATAATCGATCCGATTTTGCCCGCCCCCTGCTTCGAGGCTCCGGATGTGGAACGTTTCTTTATGGAGCTGGAAAAATATGATAGGGATTTTGAGGCCAAAAGGGTATCGGCGGAAAAGGAAGGCCGCCTCCTCCGGTACGTGGCGGTTATAGAAGAAGGGCGGGCCCGGCTCAGCCTTCAAACCGTGGCCGGCGACAGCCCCTTTAGTTCCCTGGTGGACGCGGATAATATCGTGGTGCTTACTACGGATCGCTATGCTACCCTACCCATGGTGATCAAGGGCCCCGGCGCGGGGGCCCAGGTAACCGCAGGGGGCGTATTCGCCGATATTGTACGGATCGCCCGGACCCTGGTGTAGGAAGGGGGACCCTTACCGGAGGTACAAGGGGTCATCTTCGATCCGCCCCAAGGCCGACTCGAGGATTCCCAAGTCCCAGGCCAGATCCAGGGCCGTGTAGCGGTTCCGGATAACCTGGGCTTTTTTCCCCGTTTCCAGGGCCTCCGTTCTAGATAGGCCGATAGCCTCTCCCCGGATGGGACAGTGCGCCCGTTGTAACAGGGTCCGAAGCTCCTGGTAGGGCATCAATTGGTTTAAAACCCTTTGACGAAGCTCGGTCCAACGGTCTGCCACCAGCTCTTTGATCCGTTTTCGCGTGGGGACGTCGTGGAATTTTTCTATTGCCGTCCCCAGGGCCGCGTCTTTTCCCGGCATACCCGAAAAGAGGAACCCTACTTCCCCTATCCGTTGCTCCAATGTGGTTTCCGGAATAGGGGTTTGGAGGATCCACAAAGGGAAATGGGGGGAGGAAAAGATGGTTTCCGTAAGGGCGGTGGCGCAGAGGGTTCCCAGGGCGACCTTATGTCCGTGGGTAACCGGGACCCCTTGGATAGATAGGTCCCCCATTTCCCAGATATGGCTCCACAGGTGTTCGCACCCCGATACGGGACGGGAGCTCTTGGTATACTGCATCGCAAAGCCCGTAACCGCGAGGGCTTCGAATTGGGAAGCGATGGCCTCCTGGGACGTTCCGAGGGACCGTTCCAGGGCGACCCGTAAGCCCCGCTGGGTCATGGCCCACGCGAAGGCCTCGATGGGTTCGGTTCCTTTTGCCCCCGCGGGGGTCACCGTTTCGGCGATGATCCAATCGGAGCCCGCCACCAGTTTCCCCGCCAGGTCTCCAAAACCGGAGGACCGCAAAAAATCGGGGGCTCCGGAGAGGATGGCCGTGTCGGCCACCACGACCCGGGGAGCGGGACAGGGGAAGGTTTGTTTAAAGGACCCCTCTAAAAGCGCCGCCCCGGACGCTGTGTATCCGTCCACGCTGGGGGCGGTGGGAACGCAGAGGTAGGGGATCGAAAGTTCAAAGGCGCTCCGTTTTACCAGGTCGTTAATCGTTCCCCCTCCGATCGCGATGGGTACCACGTTTTGGATTTCCCTGGGGAAAGCAAAGGACCCCCCAAGGGCTCGGACTAGATCTCCCACATGGGCATAATCGGCCCGGAGAACCGGGCGGGAGGGAAAAATATGCCGACCTAGGATGGGAATAGCGGCGTTTTCAAGGATTTTTACGATATCAGCTCCCGCCGCTTGGAAGGTGTTTTCGTCGGCGATTAAAAAAACCGAGTCGGCTTGGAAATGGGTCCGGAACAGGGCGGGAAGCTCCTGAAGAGCCCCAGCGGCCACCCGAAGTTCCCTCGTTTCCGTGGCCACTGAGAGACATTGGGCGAGATTTGGGACGGTTTGGAAATTTTGCGGTGTCATGGTGTACAGTAGCATACAAGATAGGGTACATTAAAGGGGATTTTTCGCGGGGAATGAAAAATCCGATAGTAAAGTAGCTGTCCCGTAACTTCCTAAGTAAGGGAACAGCTTTAATCGAAGGAGGAACCCATGCCTATTGCCGAAGCTATCCGGAACGCCCAACGATCCGGTTCCTGGATCCGTAAAATGTTCGAGGAAGGGGCCAGTTTAAAAAAACAGTACGGTTCCGACAAGGTGTACGATTTTTCCTTAGGAAACCCGGATATCGAGCCCCCCGAGGCTTTTCATAGGGTCCTGAACCGTCTGGCCGCCGAAGATCCCAAGGGATCCCACGGTTATATGAGCAACCCCGGTTTCCCGGAGGTCCGGGAAGCCCTGGCCCGAAAGGTTTCGAGGGAGCAGGGTGTCTCGATCGATGGTTCCAGGATCGTGATGTCCGTGGGCGCCGCAGGGGCCCTGAATACGGTTCTCAAGGCTATCCTAAACCCCAACGACGAGGTGATTGTATCCCGGCCCTATTTTGTGGAGTACGGTTCCTATATTTCAAACCACGGCGGCAAAATGGTTCTGGTGGATTCCCAACGGGATTTCAACCTGGATCCCGCCGCCATCGCCGGGGCCCTAAGTACTCGGACCGCTGCGGTGCTTATCAACTCTCCCCATAATCCTACCGGACGGGTCTACCCTCGGCAAACCATCGCTTCCCTGGCCGAGGTGCTGGAAGCCCACGGCAAAAAGACCGGTCGGTATCCCTATTTAATCGCCGATGAACCCTACAGGGAAATCGTGTACGGGGATACGGTGGTCCCCCCGGTTCTTTCGGCCTACGGAGAATCGATTATCGTCACCTCCTACTCCAAAAGCCTTTCCCTCCCCGGAGAACGGATCGGCTATATCGCCCTGGGACCCGAATTACGGGATGCGGTGGAGGTGGCGGGCGCCCTGGCCTACGCGACCAGGGTTTTGGGGTACGTCAATGCCCCCGCCTTAATGCAGAGGGTCGTGGCGGAACTGACGGACGAAAGGGTTGACGTGGGGATTTACGAGCGCCGACGGGACGCGTTTAAGCGGGTTTTGGACAAAGCCGGGATTCCCTATTCGGAACCCCAGGGGGCCTTTTACCTTTTCTGCCAGGTTCCCCGGTCCAAAAAAGCGGAAAGCCCCCAGCCGGGGGGACCAGTAGCCTCCGAGACCGCACAGGGCGATGATATAGCCTTTGTGAACCACCTTAAAAACCACCTGATTCTAGGGGTCCCCGGTTCGGGCTTTGGAGCCCCCGGGTTTTTTAGGTTGGCCTACTGCGTGGACGAGGGAATTATCAACGCCTCGGAGGATGCATTCTGCAGGGCCGTGGAAACCTGGAACGGGACGGGCGTATAAGGGCGCGCAAGGTGCTTCCGACCGAATAACCGGGGCTCCCAGGAGCCCCTCTGACCAACTCCTAGGCGGCCTGCCTCCGGGCCCCGATGATGGAGGAAGCGATGACCGCCGCCAGAATGATTGAACCCCCTAAGAGGGCCGAGGGGCTGGGCTTTTCCCCGGTGACCACGAACACCCAAAGGGGGTTCAAGACCGGTTCGACCACCGCGGTCAGCATAGCCTGCACCGCGGTGATCCGGCGGATAGCGTAGGCGAACAGGAGGGACGCCACCCCAATTTGCAGTATCCCCAGGGCCAAGATAGCCCCGATAGAGGGGGCTGTTGGGATCGGCGGGACGACAAATAAAAAGGGAAAACAGATAAGGGCCGTAAAGAGGTGGGCTAAAAGGACCGAATCCTCCGGACGGCCTTTTTTTTGGAGCCGCATAAAGACCGAATAGGCCCCAAAGGTGACCCCCGAAATTACGGCGATCCCATTTCCCAGATTAGACCCCCCGGACAGTCCATTTTTAAAAAATACGTAGAGCCCCACCGCTATGGCCCCCATGGCGACCCAATGCTCCGACCGGGGGCGTTCCTTGGCGATTATCCACCCTAAAAAAGCGGCCCAAACGGGGGCGATATACTGCAGTAAAATGACATTAGCCGAAGCGGTCATTTTATTGGCAATCACAAAGAGGATCATCGTGGCGGCGTAAAAAAAAGCGGCCATAAACATAGGAAAGGCCCTGGTCCCCCGGGGCGGCGGCGGTATAGGGTGGAGACGACGGACCGCTAGAATGAATAAAAACGCGATAAAGCTCCGGGCTCCCGCGATAATCATGGGGTTCCAATCGATAATTTTGATAAATAAACCGCTGGTACTCCAGAGGGTTGCGCAAAACACGATGGCCCAAAGGCCCTTAACGCTGGGTGCCATTCTATTCTCCAATGGGCCGTATAGTACCAGGTCCCTCCCTGGCCTATCAAGTCGAGCTCCCCTTTTACCGATACAATAGGTGGAGGAATCCCAGTGATACGAGGATGGTATACCGGCGCTAGCGGAATGACGGCCCAACAGTACCGGTTGGACGCGGTTTCCAACAATTTAGCCAACGTGGACGTGGACGGTTACAAGAAGGATATCGCCGTCCATAAGGCCTTTCCCGAACTACTGCTCCGCCGGTTAAACGACGACGGGGTGTATCAAAACCCCTTTGGTTCCGCCGATGAAGCCCCTATCGTGGGAAAGCTCGGTACGGGGGTGGAGCTGAACGAGCTTTTTACCAGTTTTGAACAGGGTTCCCTTAAGGAAACGGAAGGAGATTTTGATATAGCCCTGGATGGTAAGGGGTTCCTGTCCGTGGCTACCCCCTACGGTGAACGGTATACCCGCAATGGGTCCTTCCAATTGGGAAAGGAGGGGTACCTGGAAACCAAGGAGGGGTATCCGGTTTTAGGGGAAAAAGGTCCTATCCGGGTAAAGGCGAACAATTTTAAGGTGGATAAGGATGGCCGGGTCTGGGTCAACGCGGAATACGCTGATAATCCAAATCAATTCGTATCCAAAGAAAATAACACCTGGGGCAAAACCGTTTTGTTGGATACCCTTAAAATAGTGGATTTTGATCAGGATAGATACTTGGCAAAGCAGGGTTCAAGCCTCTATCGGTCCACCGATACCTCTGGGGACGCGAAAATTCTCGCGCGTCCCGATCGACCCAAGGTAGAGCAGGGCTTTGTGGAAACTTCCAACGTAAACCCCGTGACGGAGATGGTTCAAATGATCGAGGTCAACCGGGCCTACGAGGCGAATCAAAAGGTCGTACAGGCGGAAGACGCTATGCTCGGGAAATTGATCAACGACGTGGTTAAAGTTTAAGGGCAACCCTTAAGGAGCGGTACAGATGGTACGTAGTTTATGGACCGGCGCCTCCGGAATGATCGGGCAACAGGCTAATATTGACACGATTTCTAACAATTTGGCCAACGTGAACACATCGGGGTTTAAAAAAATGCGGGCGGATTTTGAGGATCTGCTGTATCAGACTATTCAAACCGCCGGAACCCCCGCCACGGAAGAAACGGTTACCCCCGTGGGGATTCAAATGGGCCACGGGGTAAAAGTGGCGGCCACCCAGCGGATGTTTACCCAGGGGGCCCTTCAAAACACGGAAAACGTGTCCGATATGGCCATAGAAGGGGATGGTTTTTTTAGGATCCAAATGTACGATGGTAGTTACGCGTATACCCGGGACGGGGCCTTTAAAATCGACTCCGACGGTCGTCTCGTGACCTCCAACGGGTATAAGGTTCTGCCCGATGTGGTTCTTCCTCAGGGGTTTATCCCCGAAACCCTCTCGGTTTCCCAGGACGGCCGGATTTCCGTAAAGGTTCCCGGCCGCGATGATCCGGTTCAAGTGGGACGGATGGAACTGTACCGGTTTCCCAACCCCGTGGGATTGACCGCGGTGGGTGAAAACTTGTTTAAGGTTACCAACGCCTCGGGGGATCCGATAGCCGGACGGCCGGGTTACGATGGGATGGGTAAAATAGCCCACAAATTTTTGGAAATGTCCAACGTTTCCGTGGTTCGGGAGATGGTGAACCTTATCGTGGCCCAGAGGGCCTACGAGTTTAATTCTAAGACCATCCAAACCAGCGACAACATGCTGGGTATAGCCACGGGATTGAAGCGGTAGTTAGGGGGGGTGACCATGGATATTACGGCCCTCGGAAGCCTGTACCAGCAAAATGGGGCTTTACAGGCGAATAGTCTTTATTCGGCCCTGGAGGACCGGGGTAAAAGTCCAGAAAGGGTCTCCAAGGGGGGCTCCACTTTCGAGAAGGCGTATCAAACGGCCCTTTCGGATAGGGGAACCGAAAACCCCGCCCCCGGGAAACCGAAGATCGACCGGTCCAGTAAACTCTATGAACAGTGCCAGGCCCTGGAGACGTTTATAGTAAAGGACCTTTTACAGGGCCTCCGAAATACGGTACAAAAATCCGATTTAATCGACGAGGGGTTTGCGGGAAAAATGTACGAAGACATGCTCTACGATCAATACTCGGAGAACCTCGCTAAAAATGCCAATTTTGGGCTGGCTGATCAAGCCTATCTAGAGTTAAGCGGCCAAAGGGGAAAAACCATAACAGGCTGACCTTTCCCCTTCAACTGACCGACCGCTAAACCTCTACAGGGGCCCCTAAATTCCCTGAAATTGTAGCCACGACGAAACGAGGCCCAGGGTAGAGATAAGTCCCAGGGCTTCCAGAATTCCCAACAGCAGAAATACCCCAAAAGCCCCCAGCCTGAAAAGGCTGATCCTCCGGTTTACGGGACTTCGCCGTTTTGCCCTTCCCCAGGCGATAAAAAAGAGGAGAGCCAGGCCTCCATACACCGCCACCGAAAGGATGCGGGACAGGAAGGGCTGGGTTTCGGAAAAGTTTTGTAGGGTGTAGCCAAAACGGACCAGGTTTCCCGATACGGAACGCAGGTTTCCCAGGGCCATATAGGACCCGATCAACACTAAAAGGCCCCCGGAAATCCATTTGATCAGGGCTAGGTGTTTCTTTATGCCGTTGAGTAAACCCTCCAGACGACCGAAAAAAAGTCCCCCTAAAACAAAGGGAAGGGCCATACCCAGGGAGTAGAAAAAGAGCAGTACCATGGCTTCCACGGTGGACCCCGAACTGGCGACCAGCAAAATGGACGCCAAAATGGGCCCCACGCAGGGGCTCCATCCGGCCCCAAAGGCCGCTCCAAAGGCAAAGGCTGTGAACAAACCCTGGGGCCGCCGGGATACGTGGAATTTTTTCTCCACGTTCAGCAGGGATATAAAGTCAAAGGCCACGTTAAAGCCTAAAAGGATAACCAAAAGACCCGCCACGAGGGTCCAGGTCTTCGATTCTCCCCCTATCATCGCGTTAGCCCGGGAAAATACCAGGCCTAGGACCACAAAAACGACCGTAAAGCCCAAAGAAAAGGCCAGGGAACGAAAGAGGGAGCGATTTCGTAGGGTATGACGAAGCTCCGCAGTCTCTTCCGACAGTCTTTTTCCGGTAACGTCCTTAAGTTCCTGAACCGAAGACCCGGCCAACATGGCCAGGTACGACGGCACCAGGGGAAAAACGCAGGGGGATAAAAAAGATAACAACCCCGCCACAAGGGCGGTCAGGGATTCCACCAATAGGGTCATTTATTTTTTTTCAATCAGGGCACGAAGCACCGACAGGGTATGGGGATCGTTCCACTCCCGGCCGCCGATAACCCCAGCGATGGCCCGCCCCTGGGGATCGATGATGTAGGTGGTGGGGATTCCCCGGCTGGCGAAAATGGCGCCGTAATTACCCTTGGGATCCAGGGCCACCGGAAAGGTGTACTTGTTTTGGTCGATAAAATTTTTTACCGTCGTCGGCTGTTCACCCACGGAAATAGCAAAAATATCAAAATTTTTACCCTTCAGCTGTTGGTACATTTTTTCCATGGAGGGCATTTCGGCTTTGCAGGGGGGACACCAGGTGGCCCAAAAGTTTAATAGCACGTATTTACCCGTATAATCGGCCATGGATCGATTCGTTCCCCCCAGGGTGGCTACCTGAATCGGTGGCAGGCTTTGGGGCTCCGGGAAAACCGAAAAACCCAGGGTTTTTAAAGCCTCCACCTCCGGGGCTATGGGGGCCGGCGCGGCCACCGTTACGTTCGAAGGCGGAACCGGGTTCTGATCCCCCGGTTTGGACGTTTGGATCGCCGAACCCTTGGGGGCGCAGGCTAACAATAAGGATGCCGCCACTGCGGCGAATAGGTATCTTTTCATCCCTTCACTCCTTTATAGGGTAATGTATATATAATAATAGGAATATTATCCATAAGCAAGGGAAGGGCGACTCTTTTCAGCTTCCCATGGCGTAAATAAGGAGATTATAGGCTCCGTGGGCCCAAGCGGGACCATGAACGGAAAAACCCCGTCGGAACGCCAGGGCAAAAACGATACCCGCGATAAAAGCGTTGATAACTCCCCAGGGCCCCTCGTACAGGTGGCAGAGGGAAAATAGAAGGGCTTGAATGAGGATGCTTTTGGAAGCCGAAAGTCCCCCCTCGGCAAAGCGCTTTAAAAGGTAGGCCCTAAAAAAGGTCTCCTCAAAATAGGCGGTGGAGAGGCCCGCGAAAATCGCCACGATCCATCGAACAAAGCCCCGGGGGGCCTCCACAAAAAGGATATCTGGCCCGTGGAAAAGGGAGGAGGAGGCCCAGGAAATAAAAAAGGAAATGGTTGATACGATACCAAAGGAGACCAGGGCGATTAGGGCGTCCTGTTTGCGGGGTTTTGTATAACCCACCGACGAGCTGGATGTATCCCGAAATAAAAGGTATAGGATCAAGAAGAGGGCGGGGAGGTCGTAGAAAAAAACGCGATTCAATTCGGAGGCGGTATTAAAGGGGATAAAGGCTGTGGCGCTGTTGGATGGTCCTATGGTGGGAATAAAGAGGACCCAATAGAGAATAAAGGGTTCAATATAGGCGCGAATAGGTTACTCCTTTTGACAGTCCCTCTGCCCTAGGGTATATTCTAGGTATACTATCCCGGCTTCGAAGGAAAACGCAAGAATTATGCTCTACATTTTGGTACTTACCGTGGCGATTTTAGGTCTTTTCGCGGTGCTAACTCTTCGTTCCAACGAAAAGAAGCGTTATTCTTGGCTCCAATTCTACGCCCAAGGCAAGGACGCGGGGTTTAGTTTTAAGGAAATTGAATTGCTTCGAAGGGTTGCGATCAACGTGGAATTGAAAGATCCTTCTACCCTTTTCACTTCGGAAACCCAGTTGGACCGCTGTATCCGGGCGATTTTACAAAAAAATCAAATAACCGGGGAGGATAGGGATAAGGAGACCCAGGACTTTCTTGCGAGGTTGTACGAATATAGAAAAAAAATTGAATTTGATAATCCGCGCCAAAAAAAAGGAATCACCTCCACCCGGCAAATCGCCGAGGATCAAAAAATACGATTGTTAATCGACGGAGCGGGGGTGTACGATTCCCGCTTGCTTCGGAATTCGGATCGATTTTTAACCGTTTCCAACCCCGAAGGGCCCCGGCTTCCTGTCCAGTTTTCCTGGAAGGGGCGGCGTTTGTCCGTTTATTTTTGGCGGAGAAACGACGCGGGCTACGTCTTTGATACCTACGTGTTGGACGAGGTTCGCGCTGGGGGCAGTCCCCTCCTTCAACTGGCCCACTCGGATTCCCTCTTTAGAACCCAAAAAAGAAGGTCTATACGGGCTAAAACCCGGAAATCCGCCTATCTATACCTGCCCCAGGGGGAGGAAAGCCCCGAGAAGGTGGAGGTTAAACCGGGGCTACGGTGCATTATCGAAGACCTCTCCGATGGGGGCTGTGCGGTAACCATCGGCGGAAAGGCCGCGGTGGGGCTTCCCGTAAAGGTTCAATTTGAAATCGACGGTGAACCGGTGGTGATGACGGGGGTGGTAAAATCCTCCGATTACGACGAGGGGAAAAACAGATCCCTTCTGCATATCCAGGCGAACCCCCTTTCCTTGGTTACCCGTAATCGAATTTTAGCGGAGGTTTTTGGGGTTCAGGTAGAGTCCTATGCTGAAAGTCCCAAGGAGGACGAAGAACCTACGAGTCCCCCTAAAAACTAACTTTTTTTTATGGACTCATTAAAGCAAATGGAATTTGATGGGCGTATATTCGGTGCGTAAGGAGGACTCTATGAAAATAACAATGCTACGGTTTAAGGGGTTTCTGGTTCCGCTTTTTATAGCCCTCGTTTTTTCTCCCCTTCAAGCCCAGGAAGACCAGTCTCTTCTGCTTTCTTATCAGAGGAATTTTGTCCGATCCAACATAACGACCAAGATCGATATCCTCCAGCAATTGGCAAAGGACGAAAAAACCCTTTCCTTTCGGGGACCCTTTTACGATTTTGTTCTCAATTTTGCCCTGGAGAACGCGGATATACTCCGGACGGACCCTGAAATGATCCAGCTCGTCTCCATTGCTTCCCGGGCCGTCGGCGATACGGCCTACCTTCCCGCGGGCCAGACCCTGTGGCGGCTCTTTATGGCCTATAGGGATTCTACCAGCCGCGTCTCTGTTCTGGGTTCTTTGGCCCAGTTGGGTAAGGGGGATAGTCGCACCATAGAGAACCTGAATCAATTTTTAGGGAACCAAAATAACCTCCATCGATCGGGCATGGACGTGGATTACAAGACCCTGAAGGCCTGCATCGACACCCTCGGTACCTTGGGGGATGGGTCCTCTTTTTCGGTGTTGTTTTCGACCGTGATAGCCGGCTATCCCGACGATATTACCCAAGGGGCCACCAACGCCCTCCTTTCCATCCGGGGGGATTATAAAAAATACCTCGTAGACGTGATCAAAAAAAACCCGCCGGTGGAAAAACTGGCGGCCTATAAAACGGGAATCGCCAATAAAAACTTTACCCCCGCGGATCTGGGGGAACTGGCCGAAACTGCCCTGGAGGTTTCTTTAGCCCTGATCCCCACGGATCCGGCGGACCAGGACGCGGTGCTGAACCTTCGGTACGCCTCGGTTCGGACCCTCACCGAATTAGCCTGGACCCGCTCCACCACCCTGGTTATCAAAAACTTTTACCGGGTACAGACGGATTACGGAAACGGTCAAGCCCCTAAGGAGCGTTTCTTGGAGGCCATCGCCTGCCTGGGGGCCATGGGAACGTCGGAGGCGGCCCAGGCTTTGGCCCTCCAACTGGGTCTCATAAACTCCCAAATGGAAAAGGATAAGACCTTTGATCAGGATATTTTGATGGCCGTAATTTCCGCCCTGGGGAATATAGGTGATAAGGTGGCCTTCGATTATCTTTTGTACATCGGGTACCTTCCCTATCCCGATGATATTCAGAAGGCCGCCCGGGAAGCGATGAATCGGCTCAAATGGTAGGGCCAAAACGGATAGCCCCGATCGTATTTCTCGCCCTGGGAGCCGGGGGAACCTACTACGGCCTTTCGTTTGCCTATCCCCCGGGTCTCCCGCTTCCCCGAGCTCTGGCAAGCTTTCTCCTAGGGGCCGCTCTGATCGGTTCCGTGGTCCTCCGTCCCCTGGGTAAGGCACCCTTTCCGTCCCTTTTAGGTAAAACCCCCGTGGCGGCCCTCCGGCGCTTTCATCGCGGATGGCAAGCCCTCTGTCTCGGTGTTCCCCTGGGCCTGGTGGTTTACGCCACCGGGGTTACCGCCCTTAGCTCCTGGGGGGTGGACCCCCTTTCCGTTCGGAGCCTGACCCTCAAGATCACCGAGGACCCCCGATCGATCAAAGGGAACCGGCTCTTGGTACGGGGCCGTATCCAGGCCCTGGACGCCCAGGTCCAGGGGAATCGGATCCGTATTTTGGGGGACCGGGGAACGGTGACGGCGTTTGTAGGCCCCGATCGGAGTTCCGGAATCCTCGGTACGGGCCGGGGCGCCACGGTTTTTTTGGAAGGGAAAACCATACCTCCCTCGACCTCGACCAAGGGGTTGTTTAGCTTTGGGAATTCCTGGGTTTTTAACGCCACCGGATCCCAAATCCTCGGTTCACCGCCCCCCCTCGATCGCCTGCGGACTCTGGTGCGGAACCGATTGCTGGACACCCTGCGCGGTCAGAGCTGGGGAGGCCTATCTGCGGCCCTTTTGGTCGGGTACCGGGACTATTTGGACGACGATATAGAGCAGGGGTACCGGAAGGCCGGTTGTGCCCCCGTACTAGCCCTGTCGGGGATGCATTTAGCCGTAATCACGGCCCTGTTGGCCCTGGCCCTCAAAAGGCCCCTGGGGTTAAAGGCCGCGGCTGTGGCCGGAGGGGTGGTGGTTTTTCTCTATGCCTGGTTCGTGGGGCCCCAACCCTCGTTGGTCCGTTCGGTTTTAATGTACCTTTTGGGGGCCACGGCCATCGTCGTCGGTTTTCCCCGGCCCACCGCGTCGATCCTGGCTTTGGCGTTTTTGGGGCAAATGGGCGCCGACCCCCCCAGCGCCCTATCCCTCTCGTTCATCCTCTCCTACCTTGCCCTGGGGGGTATTCTATTTTTTAGCGAAGGCTTTACCGATTTCCTCCGACCCTTCTTCGGTCCTGCCCTGGGCCCCTCCGTATCCGTCTCCTTGGGAGCCTTTTTGGCTACCATGGCCGTGGTGGGCTCTTCCTTTGGGATTCTCTACCCCATCGGCTTGGGGGCCTCTCTGGTGGTCGTGCCCTTGGCAATTTTTATGATGTTGGGAACCCTTCTATGGCTTCCCTTCCATTTTGTGCTACCCCCCCTTTCTCTCCCCTTAACGGGTCTTTTAAACCTGGTTTACGGGGTCAATGGGACCGTAATAACCCTGGCCGCCCGATTCCCGGGGGTACCTATTCCCCTGCCGATGGTCCTTATCCCCCTAACCCTTGCGATTTCCCTTATTCTTGTGTATGGTCGATACGGATCGCAAACCAAAAGGAACCGCCTTGAACCCTTTAATTGATTATAATTCCCCGGCGGCGCTACGAGCTTTTTTAGAAACCCACGGCCTGGGGATGCAAAAAAAATTCGGACAAAATTTTCTTATCCAGTCCGAAGCCCGAAAAAAATTAGTCGCCGCTTTGGAAGTAAATCCCGGCGCTTCCCTCTGGGAAGTGGGTCCCGGGCTAGGGTCTATGACGGTGGAACTGTTGGATAGCGGCGCCCAGGTTACGGTTTTCGAAATTGACCGGGGATTTTCTAACCAATTACGGGAACTTTTTGGTTCCCAGCAAAATTTTAAAATCGTGGAGGGGGACGTTCTTAAAACGTGGCCCCAGGAGTATGGCCTTCATAAACCTGATTATTTCTTTGGGAATTTACCCTACAACATCGCCGCAGTTCTGCTGGGGGACCTCATAGAGGGTAACGCGCTGTTCCAACGTTTGGTGGTAACGGTCCAAAAAGAGGTGGCCCAACGGATGATCGCTTCGCCGGGGACGGAACACTATTCTTCCTTTTCGGTCCTCTGTTCCTCCGTCTACAGGATAAAGCCGCTGATGACCCTCAAGGGGGCTTCTTTTTTCCCGCCCCCCAACGTGGATTCCCAAGCAGTTACAATGGAGCTCCGGGGAGACCTGGCCGACCATCCGTTCCCTCCCTTGTTTTATCCCCTGGTGCGGGGCCTTTTTTCTTCCAGGCGCAAAACGGTTCGTAATAATTTAATCTCCCTCCTCGCTTCCCGGGGGGTAGAACGGGCCGCCGATCGGGCCCTTGGGGCCCTTAACGCGGCGGGAATTGAACCAAACCAAAGGGCCGAAACGCTGGATTTGGAGGATTTCTTCAAACTCGCCCAGGTGTTGGAGGAGACCCATGCCCATAGCTGAAAATATAGAGCGGGTGCGGGAGCGGATACAATCCGCCTGTGTTCGTTCGGGCCGGGATATCCAAACCGTCCGCTTAATGGGGGTTACCAAATTCCATTCCCCCCAGGTTCTCGTGGAAGCCTGGGCTGGGGGGCTTCGTCTATTTGGGGAAAGCCGTATTCAAGAGGCGGAAACCAAGTTCCCCGCCTTCAAGCAGATTCACCCCGACGCGGAACTCCATTTGATCGGTACCCTGCAACGAAACAAGGTAAAGCGGGCCCTGGAATTGTTCGACTGTATCCAATCGGTGGACCGGAAGGACCTGGTGGTTGAACTACTCAAGCGGTCCCAGGGGGCGGAGGGGGTCATGGAAATCCTCTTTGAATTGCACACGGGGGAGGAATCAAAATCCGGTTTCGAAACCCTGGACACCCTTTCCGAGGCGGCGGAGCTCGCTTTGGTGGATAAACGGTTGAAAATCCGGGGCCTCATGACCATGGCCCCCTACACCCAGGATGACCAGGCGATCCGACGATCCTTCCGGACCCTCCGATCGGCCCAGGCCGTGTTACAAAGACGCTTCAGCCAAGCCGATTGGTCGGTCCTTTCTATGGGGATGACCAACGATTTTGAAATCGCCGTGGAAGAGGGTTCTACCCTTCTGCGAATAGGAACGGCGATTTTTGGTCAGAGGGAAAGCTAATGGCGTCCCGAAAGGTTCGGCGGATAGGGCAATTCCTGGTTTTGTGGATTCTGTTCGCCGGCGTTTTTACCCATTCCTTATATTCTCAAACCGTTCCTTCCTCCCAACCGGCTCCTTACCAAAAGGACGAATTCCCACCCTGGGCCCTGGATCTCCGGAGGGCCGAAATCGTAGCCTTCGGGGTGTTGCCCTTTACCGTTTTTTTTACTTCCTTTGCCGTGGATTCCTACCGTTTCGCGGACCACAGCTGGGATTTTCGGTACGCCCCCTGGCCCCTTAAATCCGCGGGGGCGGTGTTAATGGACCAGAACCAGATGGTGGGGGTTTTTATGGCGGGGGTCCTCGGCGCCGCGGTCATCGCCCTGGCCGATTATTGGATCCATGGTTCTAAGCTGAGGGCCCTAAAACAGAAAGAAGAGTCCCAGAGCCGACCGGATTTCTCAATTACCCGGGAACCCTTACCTCTTCCTCCTTCGGAGCTTCCGCCGGTGGTTCCCCCTGCCGAGGGGCCCTAGGATGGGGGAGTTTCAAGGGCCGGTGGACGAACGGGCCTCCTCGGGTCTGCGGTTGGACCGCTACGTGGCCGAGTGCTTGGGCATCCTTTCCCGTTCCCAGGTAAAATCGAGGGCCCTGACCGCCCGGCTTAACGGTCGGGAGGTAAAAATTTCCCGGCCCGTCAAACCGGGCGATTTTTTGGAGCTCCGGTGGGAGGAGGCAGAAAGCACTACCCTGGAGCCCCAGGATCTTCCTCTGGATATACTCTACGAAGATTCACGGGCCGTGGTGATCAACAAGGCCCAGGGAATGGTGGTCCACCCGGGTGCGGGGAATCGACAGGGGACGGTGGCCAACGCGCTTTTGTTTCGCCGACTTAATCGGGGCCTCTCTGCCCAGGGCCCTCGGCCGGGTATAGTCCATCGTTTGGATAAGGATACCTCGGGGGTTCTTATCGCCGCCTACGACGACGAAGCCCTCGCTTTTTTAGCCGACCAATTTAAGAATCGAAGCACCAAAAAGCTGTATATCGCCGTGGTTCAGGGGAACCTGAAAGAAAAAAAGGGGAGGATCGAAACCCTCATTAGCCGGGACCCCAGGGATCGAAAAAAATTCGTCTGTTCAACCACCCGGGGGAAAAGGGCAATTACCCTGTACCGGGTGGTTAAACAATGGCCAGGGTACAGTCTCCTTATGCTTTCCCTAAAGACCGGAAGGACCCACCAGCTGAGGGTTCACCTACGGCACCTGGGTTACCCCATACTGGGGGACCCTATCTACGGCAAGCCGGATCGTCGGTTCCCCCAGGCAACCCTGATGCTCCACGCGTACCGCTTAACCCTTATCCTGCCGCAGGCTTTGGGTCCCTCCAGTTTTAAGGCCCCCGTCCCCCAACGGTTTAGGGATATCTTTAAAAGCTTGAGTCCCCTCTAAAAATGTTTTTAGAGGGGACTCAAGCTTGGAGGCGTAAGTTCCAAGGCCCAAGATTCCCTCGGTTTGTGGTCTCCCAGGGCCTATACAGCCCCGTCCTCGATTTTTTTATTCGTATTTTTTAGCCGTTCGGAAAGGGAATTGATGACCCCCCGGGCAGTTTGGGGATCCGTTTCCAGAATCTCCTCGAACACCCTGGGGGGAAGCGCCAGCACCAGGGCGGAGCCTTCGACTTTGGCGGTGGCGGTTCGTGCTTCCCCGAGCAGGTAGCCCATTTCTCCTAAAAAATTGCCTCCCCCAATTTGGCCTACCCGATACTCCTTTCCCGGACCGTTTTGGATTTCCTCTTGCAAATAAATGCCCACGGAACCTTCGATAATGTAATACACGTCCCCTTGACCATCCCCCTGTCGAAACAGCATATCCCCATCGTTAAAAAGGTGTAGATATTTTTGCAAAGCCCCGTCGGTGGATGAAAAAAGACGACGTTCCAGGGGCGATAAGCGTTGCGTTGGTTTGGACGTCTCCGTCGTATTCCTATGGACCCTATGGAACCGGGAAAAAGTTAGGGCGTCGATAGAATCCCACACAAAGGTAAACTGGGCGCCCATGAAGAAAAACATAAAAAAGAAATACACGTTGGCCAACAGGAGTATCAAATTCCCCAGGGAACCGTATAGACGGTCGTACTTTTCCGGATTCACGAAAAGATGAAAACCCGTGGATAATAAACCAAAGGCGATGACGCAAAAAAGTGCTCCGACCAGGGATGCCCTCCGGGAGGGCGCTTGAATAGGCACAAATCGGTAGGCCAGGTACGACAGGAAGCCCAAGCCGGCTAGGGGAAAGAGGCCCCGGAGTAGCCATAGGGGGATCGCCCCGTTGGAGGGTATTTGTAACAGACCCCAGAGGATCAGGGCGTAGAACAGGGCAAAAAACTCGATAACGAAGGGGATTGCCGCTTCCTTGATGGGGTTCGGGGGAACGGAGACCGCGAAGATGACCCGGAGTCCCCTTTGTAAGGAGAGGGCAAACACCCGGGTGGTCCAAATAAGGTTGATCGTCGCGACTATCCCTGCGATGCCGGAAAAGGAGAAGGAAAGGTACGACTTCAGCAGATCCTGGGAATCCACAAGTCCCCCCAGGTTTCCTAAAACCGAGAAAAGCTCCCCCATCTTTTCTGGCTTCGCTCGAAAAACCCAGGTTACGATCAGGGTCCCCAACAGGATTGCCGGAAGGGCGGACAGTAAAAACCCATAGGCCCCCGCCGCGGCGTGGTTAGCCAACTGGTTTCGGTTGAATAATTCGGTGGTAATCGTCAGGCGACCCCCCAGGTTTCGAAGACGGTTCTTAAGATTTTTCGTTTTCATATTCCATCGCGACCTTTTCTGGTATATCCCCAGGGAATCCGGGGTCTCCTATAGTATCGACGCTTTAGTCCGTTTTTTGTATTGTGGATCCCTATGAATCTTCCCTTTTTAGTAGATCAAACCCCTTCCTATCTGGTGGTTTATAAACCCCCGCGGATGCACTGCGCTCCCCTGGATCGGAAAGGGGAGTTAACTCTGTTGGATTGGTGCGCCCAGAATTTTCCTGAGGTAAAGGTCCCCCGGGGACGCAAGGCGGTGGAGGGGGGACTCCTGCATCGGTTGGACCAGGATACGGAAGGGCTGGTTTTAGTCGCCCGTACCCAGGGGGCCCTGGATTTTTTCCTAACCCAACAGGAACGGGGCTTTCTGGTGAAGGAATACCACGCCGGGTGCACAAAAACGGTCCCCGGTGCGGGTTTGGAGGGTTTTCCCCCGCCCCCGGAGAACCGGAATTTTAGGGTCCCCTTTGGGATAAAAAGCGCGTTTCGACCCTACGGGTTGGGTCGCCGGAGTGTCCGCCCGGTCCTGCCAGGTCGTAAAACTTCCTCAAAATACAAAAAAGAAACCGCCTGGGATGGCCCAGGTCCCTATAAAACCGAGGTTTTGGAACTGCGGGAGGAACCGGGGAACCGTTACACCCTCCGGCTCCGGCTTCTGCGGGGTTTTAGGCACCAAATCCGGTGTCATCTGTCGTGGATTGGTTTTCCCATTCTTTCGGATCCCCTCTACGGCGGACTTACCTATGGGCCGGGAACTCTGGCCCTTCGGGCCGATTTTTTAGGCTTTACCGATCCAGAAACCGGAGAGCTTCGGGAGTACCGGCTTCCCCCCGTTGAGCCATAAAACCTAGGAGCTTATCCCTGGGGCAAAACTCCGGTCTACCGCTTTTCCCCGTACCTGCGGACCGCCGAGGCCAAATAGAAGGACCCGGTGACCAGGATGGGGGCCCCTTTTTCCATACCGAGATTTACACAGAGCTCGATGGCCCCCTGGGTATCCGGTTCTAGCAGTATCTTCGGGTGTTTCTCCGACTCTACGGAAATAAAATGGCGATATACCGATGGGGGATCGCTTTTTTTAAAGGTCCCCGGGGCGGTGATAATGATCGTAGAAAAATGGGGGACCAGAATTCGCGCCATGGCCAGGGAATCCTTGTCGATGGCGCAACCGAACAACAATATTCCCTGGGAACCGTACAATTCCGTAAAGGTTTCCCTACAGAGGGTAACGCTCCTGGGGGTGTGGGCCCCGTCGATAATCAGCGGCGGATCGTCCTGTATTTTTTCAAAACGACCGGGGAGCTGAACTTCCTCCAGACCCCGGAGTATATCCTCCTCTCGTAATTCGGGAAATCCTAACTTGGCGGCTAAAATAGCCACCGCCGCGTTGTAGGCCTGAATTTCCCCGACCAGCTTAAGCCGTAGGTCGAGGGGGTGGGGGAGGATGGAGTGATCCGTGTACCGTAGCCGTGCGGAGGTTCCTTCCCGATCTACCCTGATTTGATCCAAACGTACTTCCTGGGGAAGGTACCGCAGGCTTCCGTTCCTTTGGAGGACCACGTTTTTAAAAACCTCCAGGGCCTCCGGTTCCTGTTCCGCCACCACCACGGGCCTTTGGTTTTTAATAATTCCAGCCTTTTCCCCCGCGATGGCTTGCAGGGTAGAGCCTAGGTATTCGGTGTGTTCCAATTCGATGGGCATGATGACCGAGACCACCGGATCGACGATGTTCGTGGCGTCCAAGCGGCCCCCCATGCCGGTTTCCACCGCCGCGGCGGTACAGCCGGCCTCCCGGGCGCAGAGAAAAAAATAGAGGGTCAGGAGCTCGAAAAAAGTCGGCTCCTCACCCAGGGCTCGGCGCCCGTCAAAAAGCGCCGCCATGGACGGACCGGGAAGCCTAGCCTCGGAGGTAAGTTGATTGACCAACGACCGTAGCTCTTCCCCCGCTTTTACGTACACCGGGGGGTCAAAGAACCCCGAGCCCAGGGCGAGGCGTTCCCTATACTCGGTTACGTGGGGAGAAACGTACCTTCCCGTCCTGTATCCCCCCGCTGTTAGGATTCCGGCGATCATGGTGGTCACCGAACCCTTGCCCTTGGATCCCGCCACGTGGATTAGAGGGAAGGACCCCTCGGGATGCCCAGCCTTTTTGGCCAGGTATTCCATCCTATCAAGACGGAAACTTTTTCCCGTTTGGCCCCGTTCCAGGTTGATAAACCGGGATAGCCAGGTAAAGACATCGTCATAGCTTGTAAAAGGGCCCTCAAGATCCATGGGTTTTCTCCGTTGGTAGAGGGTTTAGTAGAAAAAATCATTGTAATCAAGGGTGAGTCCCCTCTAAAAACCAATTGTTTTTAGAATTGTCTCAAGGGTACCCCCAGGATTATGCGGGTTTCGACGACCCGGGGATCCTCGGTTGAAAAACCCTGACCCATCGGATAGGATAGGCCCATGACTAATGGGGAACTCCCGAAGGATTTAAGCAATTTTAAGGTCCACTTTGTGGGGATTAAGGGGACGGGCATGTGCGCCCTAGCGGAATTGTTCTACCGTTGGGGAGCCCGGATTACCGGCTCCGATACGACCGAACATTTTTATACCGATGAAATCTTACGGGAATTAGGAATCCCCTATAGAGAAGGCTTCTCAGCATCTAACCTTCCCCCGGATGTGGATTTGGTAATTTATTCGGCCGCCTACGGGTTGGATACGAACGTGGAATTGATAGCCGCGGTCCAACAGAATCGGAGGCTTCTAAAGTACACCGACGCCCTGGGCGCCTATTCCCAACGCTTTGATTCCTCCGGTATCGCGGGGGTTCACGGCAAAACCACCACCACAGCCCTGGCGGGAACCCTCGCCCAGGCCTTAGGGGTCCCCGCCCAGGTTTTAGCGGGAAGCGCGGTGGGGAATTTCGCCAATCGATCAACCCTAGTGTTGGGGGACCGATACTTTATCGCCGAAACCTGCGAATATCGGAAACATTTTTTAGCCTTCCATCCCCGCCGCATTATTCTAACCAGCGTCGAATCGGATCATCAGGATTATTACCCCACCTACGAATCCATCCGGGACGCTTTTATAGAGTACGCCCTAAAACTCCCCCCTTCGGGGGATCTCCTGTACTGCGCCGACGATCCAGGGGCCCGGGAAGTCGCCCAAATCCTTGGGGAACAGCGGAGGGATCTGACGTTTATTCCCTACGGATTTACCGCCGAAGGTCCCTTTAGGATTACCTCCTTTTTGGTGGAAAACGAACGAACCCACTTTACCCTCCAGGGCCTTCTGGCCCCCTGGCGGCTTCGGGTCCCGGGACGTCATACGGTGTTAAACGCCACCGCCGCCCTGGCTTTACTGACCCGGATCCTGGAGGACCTGGACGGAAAGGGTCCCCGCTCTTCCCCTTGGGACGAGGCTCGGTTGCTCAGGGCCCAGGGGGCTCTTGAAAATTTTGTCGGGAGCCGCCGAAGGTCCCAAATTATCGGCGAGGCCGGGGGAACCCTGGTTATGGACGATTACGCCCACCATCCCACGGCGATCAAAACGACCCTGGAGGGGCTTAAGGCTTTTTATCCCCAGCGGCGCTTAATCGTCAGCTTTATGTCCCACACCTACACCCGCACGGCGGCCCTTTTAGACGATTTTGCCCGGTCCCTACTGCCGGCGGATCGGGTGATCCTCCATAAAATCTACCCCTCCGCCCGGGAAACCTACAGCGGCGGTGTGGACGGGAAAACCCTCTACCAACGAACCAGGGCTCTAAAGGAGGATGTTCGGTATTTCGAAGAACCCCTGTCTGCCCTGGATACGCTGGTTGCGGAAGCGGGTCCCTCGGATTTATTTATCAGCATGGGAGCGGGGGATAACTGGAAACTCGCCCGGGCCCTGTACGAAAAACTTTTAGGGCGCCTCTAAAAACTCTGTGAGTTTTTATAAGCCCCCTTTAAAAAAGCAAGGAGCCTTCAGTGAAGAGCATGACCGGTTTTGGGTACCAGGAATGGAGGGATACCCAGGTTACCCTGTCTGTCGAGATCAAGGGGTATAACAATCGATTTTTAGAAGTGGCGGTTAACCTTCCTCCCCTTCTTTCACCCCTGGAAAGTCGCGTCCGCGAATTTATTGCCGGCCAATGCGAACGGGGAAAGGTGGAGGTAACCATCCGTTTTAAGGAACTCGCCTCGGATGTAAACGTTACGGTGGATGAAAAGGCCGCCCAGGCGTACTATGGGGCCATCAAAACCCTAGCCACGGCTTTGAATATCGATGAAAAGCCCCATCTTTCTTTAATCCTGGGGATGGAAGGGGTTCTCCAAATCGATAAGGTCCGGGATACGGAACGGTACTGGGGCCTTATCAAACCCACGTTAGAGAAAACCGCTGAGCTTTTTAATAGTGAACGGGTTAGGGAAGGGGAGTCCACCCGGAACGATATCCTTTATCATCTGGGGGAGATCGAGAAGGCCCAGGATACGGTATCCGCCTACGTTCCGGTCCTGGAAAATTCGATAAAAGAAAATTTGCGGAACCGATTTAAGGAACTATTGGGCGATGGGGTGGATGAAAATCGTATCCTCGCGGAAACAGCGGTGCTTCTGATGAAGTATACCATTTCGGAGGAACTATCCCGTCTCCGGGCCCACCTCCAGGAATTTAGGGCCGAAGAAATGCGAAACCCAGCGCCGGGGAAAAAATTGGACTTCCTCTGTCAAGAAATCAACCGGGAGATTAATACCATAGGCTCTAAGAGTCCCGTTTTAGAGGTAAGCCAAGCGGTGGTGGCCATGAAGGATTCCCTGGAAAATATTCGGGAACAACTGAGGAACGTCGAATGAAGGGCCGTCCGTTAAAAATAGCCATCTCGGGAAAAAGCGGGTGCGGTAACACCACGGTGAGCAAACTTGTGGCCCAGCGCTGGGACCTCCAATGTATCAATTTTACGTTTCGTACCCTGGCGGAAGAACGGGGTCTCTCCTTGGAAGAGGTGCTTCGACTGGCGGCCCAGGACGATTTCTGGGATCGGGAGGTGGACCAGCGGCAGGTCGCCCTGGCCAGGGCCTCGAAGGGTTGCGTCCTCGGTTCCCGGCTGGCTATTTGGATGCTCCCGGAGGCGGACCTAAAGGTCTACCTTCACGCGGACGAGGAGGTCCGGGTCCGAAGAATCGTCCAGAGGGAAGGGGGAGAAATCGCCGCGATCACCGCATTTACCAGGGAACGGGATCGTCAGGATAGGGAACGGTATCTCCGGTTGTACGGTATAGACAACGACGACTATTCGGTCGCCGACTTGGTCATCGATACGGCCCGCTATGGACCCGAAGAGATAGCCGATCGGATCGGCGAGGAGCTGGAAAAAAAACGTGGCCCCCGAACCGACGATCGATGAAATCGAAGAATTTAAAGCCGCGGTTTGGCAGAATTATCGGGAACGGGGACGCCGTTTCCCCTGGCGGGAAACCACCGACCCCTGGGCCATTCTCCTTTCCGAGGTAATGCTTCAACAAACCCAAACCGAACGGGTTATTCCCTATTGGCACCGTTGGGTTTCCCTGTGGCCCGATCCCCAGGCCCTGGCTTCCGCGCCCTTTGACCGGGTCCTTCGGGAATGGAGCGGCCTGGGCTACAACCGGAGGGCCCGGTACCTGGTGCAAACGGCATCCCTGTTGGTTCAGAACTATCAGGGCCATCTTCCATCGGATAGCGGAGAATTGGAGAAACTCCCGGGAATTGGACCCTATACCGCCCGGGCTATTGCCTGTTTTGCCTTCGCGATTCCGTCGGTATTTATCGAAACCAACATCCGTTCGGCCTTTCTTCACTTCTTTTTCCCCGACCAGGATGGGGTTGGCGATAGGGAGCTGATACCCCTGGTAGAACGGACCCTGGATAGGGACTGGGTTCGGCCCTGGTACTGGGCCCTGATGGACTATGGGGCGGAATTGAAAAAAATCAGCCCCAACCCCAACCGCAGGAGCGCCCACTATCAAAGACAAAGTCCCTTCGAAGGCTCCCTCCGCCAAAGCCGGGGGGCGGCGTTAAAAATTCTATCCCACGAGGGTTCCCAGGATCTGGGAACCCTCGTGCGTCTAACCGGCATCCCCGAGGACCGGCTGGCTTTGGCCCTATCCAAACTGCGGGACGAGGGGCTGGTCGCCGAAGAGGGGGGATACTACGGCATCCCGGGGGGAAATGGGCCAAAGAAAACCGACGACCCCTAAGGGGCCCCTAGGTCTTCCCGTATCGTCCGTACCGCTTCGGCGATACCGCTAAAGGTCCTGTTTTCCCGCTTTCCCAGATCCCGCATCGTTAACTCCGGTACCCCAGGGTTATCCGGGGGGATTAACAACCAGTGGGCCCCCTTTTTTTCCGCCAGGGTGAACTGCTGGGGAAGTTTTTTTGCCTCCATAAAAACATCGCAGGGAATACCCTGGGCTCGAAATTGCTGGGCCAGGGATTGGTAATACCCGTTCTGGTCCTCCCGTAGGCAGGCAATGGCCACGGGGGCGTAGGATACGACGGAGGATGAACGACCCAGGGCTTCCAAGGCGGCTATAAGCCGATCCAACCCGATAGAGGCCCCCACCCCGGGGAGCCGTTCCTTGGAATATAACCCCGCCAGGTCGTCGTACCGGCCCCCGGAACAGACCGAACCGATGGACGGAAGGTCGTTTAAAAAGGTTTCATATACCACGCCGGTGTAGTAATCCAGGCCCCGGGTTATGGACGGATCGAGGGTAAACGCCGCTTCTACCCCTGCGTCTTCCATCCCCTTCCTCAACTGGGCTAAGCGGTCCGTATCCGGACCCTCTCCCCCCGACTTTTCGGTCATGGCCGTCAGGGTGGCGTAAAAGTCCGCCTTTGGCTGGATAAAATCCAATATTTCCTGCCCCCGGTCTTGGCCCACCAACTGGCTCAACAACTTCAGGGTTTCATCCCGGCCAATTTTGCCAATCTTATCCACCGTCCTCAGGATGCTTACCGATTGTTCCCCCACATCCAACCGCCGTAAAAACCGGTTGAACACCCCCCGGTGGTTCAGCCGGATGGTCACGTCCCCGCCCCCAATGGCCCGCAGGGTTTCGTGCATCATCAATAGGATTTCAAAGTCCGCTCCTACCGCTTCGCTACCCACAATGTCAAAATCGCACTGCATGAACTCCCGGTATCGGCCCCGTTGGGTGTTTTCTCCCCGCCAAACCTTGGCGATGTGGTACCGTTTAAAGGGTAGATTCAGGTCTGAACGGTGCTCCGCCATAAAGCGGGCAAAGGGAACGGTCAGATCGAACCGGAGGGCCACGTCCCTATCTCCGTGGTCCTTGAAACGGTACACCTGTTTTTCCGTTTCCCCGCCCCCCTTTCCCAACAGAATTTCCGTATACTCCAGGGCAGGGGTATCGATGGGAACAAAGCCAAAGGATCGGAAGGAAGCCTCGATTTTTTCAACCAATCGGCGACGTTCAATCTCGGCGGGGGGAAGAAAATCGCGGAACCCCTTTAAGACTCTCGGTTCTATGTATTGGGACATGGATAAAACTCCGTATGGAAAAAAGTATCGTTCCAGGCTATGATGCCATAATTGATGACCGTACGCAAGATAAGGGGAGAAGGATGCTATTAACCATTGACGTGGGCAATACCAATATAGTCGCGGGAATTTGGGAGGGTGATACGCTGACCCATAACTGGCGGATCCATACGGTGGCAAAAAAAACCGAGGATGAATACGCGGTGGTTTTTCGGTCCCTATTTCAAGACGGGGGCATAAACCCCCGAAATATCGAAAAGGCCTGCCTTTCTTCGGTGGTTCCCTCCCTTTCTGATCCCATGATTGCCATGGTGCAACGGATTACGGGCCGCAAGGCGGTGGTGGTGGGACCGGAAATTTACCCCTCCCTACCCATCGGTGTGGTGAACCCCTACGAAGTAGGGGCGGACCTGGTGGCCGACGCCATGGCCGCCTGGGACAAATGCCGGGGGGCCTGCGTGGTGGTAGATTTTGGTACCGCCTTGACGTTTACGGTGATCGATGCCAAAGGAACCATGTACGGCGTGGCCATAGCCCCCGGATTGGGGACCGCGGTGAACGCCCTTTCCCGAGATACGGCCCAGCTTCCCTTTGTCCAGTTGGCCCCACCTCCCCAGCCCTTCGGAAAAAACACGGTTCAGGCCATCCAAGCCGGGGTTGTGTACGGTTTTACGGGGCTGGTGGAATATATGATACAAAAAATTAAAGAGGAGATGAAAACGGAGGTTAAGGTTGTGGCTACCGGAGGACTCTGCTCTGTCATCGCGCCCCTTACCCGGGTGTTTACCCTGGTGGAACCCGATTTAACCCTCTACGGACTTAAACTCATCGCTCAATTCGGTTGATTTTTCTGCGCCCGATTACGGAACCAGTAATCGTCTAGAATTTCCACCAATTCGGGACTAAATTCCAGTTTAGACCGGGTTTTTATAATCCCCGTGGGAAGCCTTTCGGAGCTTACGATAGTTCCGGCGACGGAAACCCGGTACCGGCGGAAAAATAGTTGGTACGCCACGGCGGTCCCCTCCGGCCGAAGCTCCGCTCCCGCCCCTTCCAGATGCTCGATAGATTGGGCGTTGATCGAAAATACCTGGATTCGCCGACCCGGTCCGTTCACCTCCGTAATCGTGGCGTACATGTTGTAACCCAACAGCTTCGCCGTATCGGGGGTAACGCGGATGTTTGTTTTTCCATAATCCTCAAACTGGGTTTTAAGCCGATCCACATGTTCCAAGTGGCTCCCCAGGATAACCACAAAATCATCGGGGGTGTTTTTAAAGTCCACCACCAAAAGGCCTACATTTTCCCGTCCCTTCATCTGGCCTACCGCCGACAGGGTACAGCGGATAAAGAGTTTTAAGGGTTCCTGCCGATTGGGGGACACGAATTCCATGGAAAGACCGATAATTCCGTTGGTGAACCGTTGAAAAAACGTTAATTCCTGCTTTGAAAGGGAAGCGAGAAAAATAGAACGTTTAAAGCCAAATTGGAAGGGCGCGCAGAGGATCATGTATTCGTCAATTTTTAAAAAACATCTGCTTCGATCGACCCCTAACCTGGTTAGGGCGTATTGACTGCACGCTACATGTTGATCGGCGAAACGGACCAAGTATTGAGCCGCGCCGGTGGGAACGTTGGTCATAGCTTACTCCACTTTTTCATTTTTGGGATCCCGGGTTGTTACCATAAACGGTGGCTATTTCAATACCCCCCATGGGTATCCACGGAAAATCCCTTACTTTATGATATAAACTATATCCCTTTTAAGAAACCTTTGCAAATATGCGACCCCTCTAAAAACCAATTGTTTTTAGAGGGGTCTTAAGCAATTGAGGCTGTCCCGTAACTTCCTAAGTTACGGGACAGCCTCAATTGCGATTTAAGCGGAACAATTCTAAAAACATCAGTTTTTAGCGGCTCCCTAAATATCCTCGAACCGTATACCCTCACCGGCACCGATGGGGTTCCGTACCCTTCGGCCCACAATTTTTTTCTCCCATTGGGGACCTAAACCGGGGCGGAGTTTTTTTTCGGTCCTATACACCGCGAAATCCCCTTCCCTCAAAATTTCGCCCTGCGCTAAATCCCGGAGCGCGTGGATCGATCGGTTGGTTCTTTCGTAATTTTCCTTTTCCGATGGGGCCAATTTTTTTTGTCCCGACCCTAGGACCGCCTGAATTTTGGTTTCCCCGTAGGTTTTGGAAAGATACGCCAGGGTTTCCTCCCGCCGGTCTTCGCTGGATCGTCGAATCGCTTGGACCATGACCTTAAAATCCTCCGGGACGAGGGCGATAGGGTCATCCAGCCCCGGGTCGGAGCGGGAAAGACAAAAGTGTTTTTCCACCACACAGGCCCCCTGGGCCACCGCCAGGGAGGGTACGAGGACCGGGTCCCCGCTATGGTCGCTGACCCCGACGGGGACGTGAAAAATCCCGGAAAGCAGGGGAAGTAGCCGAAGATTGTAATCCTCCTCCGGAGCGGGGTAGGCGGTGACGCAGTGGAGCAGGCAGGTTTGCCGGGGATCCAGAATATCCAAGGCTGTTTCGATATCCCCCAGTTTGGCCACCCCGGAAGATAGGAGGGTGGGTAGAGAGAAGGTGGCCACCGCTTCCAACAGCCCCGTAAAGTTCAACTCCGGGGATGCGATTTTCATCGCCTGGACGTGGAGGCTGTACAGTTCCCTGGCGCTTCGAAGCCCAAAGGGGGTGCAGAGGAAAAGGAGTCCCTGTTTTTCCACGTAGTTTTTAATTTCTTTAAAAAAATCGAGGGGGACCTCCAACTGCTTGAATCGGTCGTACAACCGGATGTTTCCACCGGGAAGGGGAACTTCGCCGGTTAGGGGGTGGAGAATTTCATCGGCGTAGACCATTTGAAACTTGACGCAGGTCGCCCCCGCTTCCCCCGCCGCGTCCACCAAGGTTCGGGCCCTCGCTAAACTTGCTTGGTGTCCCGTACCCAGTTCGGCGATCACCAGTACCCCTTCATGTTTTCCAGGTCCGTACCTTTTTCCCGCGATTTCAAAATCCATGGGCCTATTTTTTCATCCCTTTTCCCCCTTGTCAACCGAGGGATCCCTTTCATCGATTTCCAGTGATGCGGAATACTCCGGGATTAGTTGTTTGTCGAACTGGTTCCACGGGTTCCTATAGAAATTTTTCGTATAAGACTCGACATTCCCCGCCCCATAGGATATTATTTATACGTCCCCTGTAAAAACCAATTGTTTTTACAGAGGGCTTAAGCAATTCCTTACAGGAATTGCGATTTCAGCGGAACAATTCTAAAAACTGATGTTTTTAGAATTGTCTCATGTATTCTCGTTCGGTAATAAGGAGTTTGCCATGAAGACCCTTGTGTGCGATGTATGCAAACGCGCCATCCAAAATCCTGTAAAGGATAGAAATTACTTTCATATCGAAAACCGGGATCTCTGCGAGCCCTGTAAAGATCAGCTAGAGCTGGTGCTGAAACCCATCGTACGGGCAAAGCATCCCTTTAATTACGAATGGTACGAACGGTTGATGATGGATTCCATTGAAAAAGCCGTGGTAAAGGGTAAATTTGGTACCGCCTAGCAACCAGTCGGATTGCGTAAACCAAGCACCTTGGGCCGTTTGCAAGGTAAAAAATCGCAATTAAAGAAGCAATCCCGTAACTTCCTAAGTTACGGGACAGCCTCAATTGCTGTAAGGAATTGCTTAAGTTCCCTCTAAAAACAATTGGTTTTTAGAGGGAACTCATGATAGGACGGACAAGTCCGACAAACTGCTAGCGATTTGTCGAAGGTACCCCTTAACGGATAAGTGTATTTTACGCGGGTTTTTCGTACTCATGTAATGGGGGTTCCCTTAAAGATCCTAGGTTTTTTTGGGGGCCCCTTTACGTATTTTCCGGGGTGTTCTTCGTCCCCTTGCCGTCCTACAGGTAAAAAAGTGCAGTATAACGAACAGTTGACATAGATTTTCCGCCTATGGTATCACTATACGATCGATTTTGAACGAATTTACGAGATATTAAGGAGTTATCATGTCCGGTCACAGTAAATGGGCGACCATAAAACACAAGAAGGGTCTCGCTGACTCGAAACGTGGTCAGGTGTTCACCAAGCTGATTAAAGAAATTTCCATTGCCGCGCGAATGGGCGGCGGTGATCCAGAGGGAAATCCCCGGCTGAGAACGGTCATTTTAAAGGCCCGGGCGGCCAATATGCCCAAGGACAACATCGACCGGGCAATAAAGAAGGGTACGGGCGAACTAGAGGGGGTAAACTACGAGGAACTTACCTACGAAGCCTACGCCCCCGGGGGTGTCGCCATTCTTATCGAAGTTTTAACGGATAATAAGAACCGGGCCGCCGCGGACGTTCGAAATATTCTTACCCGCTCCGGCGGCTCCTTAGCTACCAGCGGAGCCGTATCCCGGCTTTTCAAGCGCAAGGGTATCATCACCTTTGATGGTGAGAAATACACGGAAGATCAGATTATGGAAGCGGCCCTTGACGGGGGCGCGGAGGACGTGGCCGAAAGCGATGGGGTTATTGAAGTTACCACGACCCCCGAGGATTTTGAAACGGTTTTGAACGCCCTCAACGCGAAACAGTTTGAACCCCTTAGCGCGGAAATCAGCATGATCCCCGAAGCGGAGGTATCCCTGGATGCTGACGCCACCTCTAAGGTCGTTAAACTGATCGATAGGCTCGAAGAGAACGACGACGTTCAGAACGTCTACTCTAATGTCGAAATTCCCGAGGGATTCGAGGAAGAATAGCATTACGAATCGACGTATCATTGGGGTGGATCCGGGGCTGGCTTCTACCGGATGGGGTGTGGTGGATTTTTTGGGTAACCGGATAGTCTATATAGCCCACGGATGTATCGAAACCGCTTCGAATCTTTCCCGGTCGGAACGTCTTTTTAGTATCTATTCCGAATTTAAAACGATACTGGATCTGTATGTTCCCACGGAAGCCTCCGTGGAAACCCTCTACTTCGCGAAAAATATTACCAGCGCCCTCCCGGTAGCCGAAGCCCGGGGGGTCCTCTGTATGGCCCTGGCTGAACGGGGCCTCCTGGTCCGGGAGTTTACACCCATGGCGATAAAACAGGCGGTCGTGGGCCGTGGATCCGCGGATAAGGCGCAGGTTCAAGAGCTGGTCCGCCTTATTTTAGGCCTTGAAACCATTCCAAAACCGGACCATGCGGCGGACGCCCTGGGGGCGGCGGTTTGTAGCGCCCATTCCCTGGAACCTTGCGCATAGGTTTTTCACGGGTTATATTCAAGTATGTTCAACAGCCTTCGCGGAATTATTACGGATAAACGGAACGATTCGGTCCACCTGCTTACCGGGGGAATCGAATGGGACCTATCGGTTCCCCTTAAGGACTCGGCCCAACTACCCCAAGTGGGGGAGGAGGGACGACTTTTTGTATGGTTGTACCATCGGGAAGATCAAATGCGGCTCTTCGGATTTTTTGACGAGAACCGGCGGTCAACGTTTTTGGAATTGATGAAGGTCGAAGGGATAGGACCCCGGCAGGCCCTTAAAATTATGGGCGGCATAGGGCAGGAAGAGCTGGAACGGGCCTTGGAAACCGAAGACCTGGCGCGTCTGGAAGCGGTTCCCGGTCTGGGTAAAAAGACGGCCCAAAAAATGATTTTAGCCCTCAAGGGGAAAATTGTACGGGATACCCTAACGGTTCCGTCCTCCGCCCATGGCGATCTGGTCGAGGCCCTGGTCGATATGGGGTACGATCGGAAAGCCGCGACCGAAGCGCTGGCGAAAATTGACGGAGAACTCTCGCGGGAGCCGGGCAAGGCGGAGGATAGGGAAAAAACCCTGTTCAAACGGGCCATAGTGCTCTTGAGCGGGCAGTAGGATACGACCGGGATGGCAAAAATAAACGTCGAAACCCCTTCGGTAGTCCACGCGGAAACCGAATTGGACGAGGATAAACGGGACCTTTCTCTTCGACCTCAAAGTCTTTCCGAATTTCTAGGTCAAGCGGCGATGAAGGAAAACCTAGCCGTGTTCATCCGGGCCGCGAAAGAACGGGGTGAAAGTCTGGATCATCTTTTTCTCATAGGTCCTCCGGGCTTGGGTAAGACCACCTTAGCCCAGGTCGTAGCCCACGAATTGGGGGTGGATTTTAAGGTTACCTCCGCCCCCGCTTTGGATAAGCCCAAGGATTTGGCGGGGATACTTACAACGGTATCCGAGCGGACCGTTTTTTTTATCGATGAAATTCATCGGTTAAAACCCACCATCGAAGAGATGCTTTATATCGCCATGGAAGACTACGAGTTGGACTGGATCATCGGCCAGGGGCCCAGCGCCAGGACCATCCGTATTCCCATTCCCCCCTTTACTCTGGTGGGGGCCACGACCAAGGCGGGCATGGTTTCTAGTCCCCTTATAAGCCGTTTTGGTATTTCCTGCCGCTTTTCTTTTTACGAACAGGCGGATATGGAAGCTATTCTACGGAGGTCCGCAGGCATTCTGAAGGTTCGTTTGGATTCCGACGCGGGGGTCCTTCTGGCCGCTTCGGCCCGGGGAACCCCCCGGGTAGCCAACCGGCTTTTACGGAGGATGCGAGATTTCGCCCAGGTTCTGGGAGAAGGACACATCAGCCGGAGGGTGGTGGAAGAGGGGTTACAACGTTTGGAAATTGATCAGTTGGGCCTAGAAAAATACGATAGGGAGATTCTACGCATCATTATCGAGCGGTACGGCGGAGGACCCGTGGGCGCCGAAACCCTGGCAATCTCGGTCGGAGAGGCGGTGGATACCCTGGAAGATTACTATGAACCCTATCTTATTCAGGCGGGGCTTTTACAACGCACTCCCCGGGGCCGTATGGTCACCCCCTTGGCCTATGAACATCTTCATATAAACCGGAAAAACGATGGAAACGAAGGACTTCTCTTTTGATCTGCCCGAAGAATTAATCGCCCAATACCCCCCTGCAGAACGGGGGAAAAGCCGCCTTTTAGTCTTGGATCGGGCTTCCGGCAAAAGGGCGCATAAAATGGTCGCCGATCTTCCGGATTTACTGCCCCAGGACGCTCTTTTAGTGTTCAACGACTCCCGGGTCCGCAAGGCCCGGTTGTTCGGCATAGCCGAAGAAACCGGGGTTCCGGCGGAATTCCTTTTGGTAGAACGGTGGGGTGAGAATCGATGGAAAGTTATGGCCAAACGGGCAAAACGACGACGGGTCGGAAGCCGCTATAGATTCGAGGGGGGCCTTACGGGGGAAATTGAGGGAGAAGAGGGAGAATTCCGTATCCTCTCCTTTAGCGCCCCCGTGGACGACCCCTGGCTGGACCTCCACGGCCATATACCCTTGCCGCCCTATATAAAACGACAGGACGACGCGGGGGACGAGGACCGTTACCAAACCGTGTACGCCCGTTCCACCGGTTCGGCGGCGGCGCCCACTGCGGGGCTTCATTTTACCGAAGAAATCCTGGGGGCCCTGCGGAGGCGGGGTATTGAAACCGTCTTTGTTACCCTCCACGTGGGTTTAGGAACCTTCTTGCCCGTCCGTTCGGATCGGCTGGAGGACCATAAAATGCACGAGGAAGTGTATACGGTGGGGGAAAAAACCGCTGAAATGGTGGAGCGGGCCCACGCCGAAGGGAGACCTATCGTGGCCGTGGGGACTACCGCCGTGCGGACCCTAGAATCGGCGTGGAAAAACGGCCGTTTAGAACGGGGTTCCAGTTCTACGTCCATTTTCATTTACCCCTCCTATCGGTTTAAGGTGGTAAACTCCCTTTTTACCAATTTTCATACCCCCGAATCGACCCTTTTAATGTTGGTTTGCGCCTTTGCCGGCCGGGATTTAATTTTAGACACCTACGCGGAGGCGATTCGGGAAAAATACCGGTTTTTCAGCTACGGAGACGCCATGTGGATTGTGTAGGGAGATTTTTAGTAGGTGTTTTTATCCATGGCCTTGAATTTTTGCCGTACGTCGTCCAGGAGCTTTAATTCCCGACGGATAATGGTGTCGTAATTCAAGCTTCCGTCGCCGATTCGGCTGGCTTCATCTTCCCAATATTGAATCCGTTCCAGGTTTATAAAGCGGAATTTACCGTTTTGAGCTTTTTGAGACCAGTCCACCGCGTCTTTCCAGTAGGATAGGGCGGCCCTAAAGCAGGATTCCGCCGTATCTAGGCTTTCCAGATTTTGATCTTTCCACGGGGCGTTATAAAAATAGGCGTGTCGTTTGTTCCATTTTTCTCCCAAAAGGAGATACTGCTCTATCATCTTTAAATTAAGGTGCATCATAAAGAGGTAGCGGTACTTTTCCCACTGGACTGGATTTTCTATTAAAGCGAGGGCGTACAGGGGATTGGCGAAATCGGCCTTAAGGGCCCGTTCAAGCCAATAAATATTTTCGATCGTGTCGTCGGGATACTGGATATAGTGCAGGTGGTACAACTGATAGTACTCCTCCTTGTATTGGGCGTAATAGGCCCCCGCCTTCTGGGCAGGAAGGAACAGAAGGGAGAGAAGCACCATAAACGAACAGATTTTAACCGCCCTGGGGAATTTTGTAGAGTTCACCCCCCTAGTATCGGCAGATTTTGTAGGGCCCTCCATACCTCTTGGGCCACTTCTTCGATAGAAAGGGCCGCGTTTATCCGTATGAGGCGGCTACCCTGGGCCGTGTACCGGGGTAGAAGCTCCCTATAGCGCCGGTGTACCTGAATCTGAAAATCCAATTTTTCGTAAGCATCCTTTTTATCCCGACTGGCAAGACGTCGATCCGCCATTTCGGGTTCTACGTCAAAGTAGAGGACCAGTTCTGGGTAGGGAAAATCGGCGTTCAATCGATCGGGAAGGTCGGTTTTACAGACTAACCCCTGGTATACCAGGGAAGAAAGGACGTAGCGGTCGCTAACCACCAGGATATTTTTTTCGCAGAGTTCCACGATGCCCCCGGCGCCGTAAAGGTGTTCGTTCCGGTCCGCGGAAAACAATCGGGCTATGGTTTCGCCTTGTAAGGGAGGGTCCCCATGGAGGGAACGACGAATCAATTGGCCTATGGGGCCGTTGGTGGGTTCGAAGGTAAAAAAGAATTCTGGACCGTCACGTAAGAGCTCGGTCCGTTGTTTTAGTAGAGAAAGCTGGGTGGAGGTCCCAGTACCATCCCCACCCTCGAAGACCACAAAATTTCGTAATACCATGGAAAGGTTTTATAGCATGCCGATAAGGAAAATACAATTCATGAGTCCCCTCTAAAAACTGATGTTTTTAGAGGGGACTCATTCATGGAATAGTAATTCCATCGGATCCGTGGTAGTTTGGTTTGGAGTTTGATAGCCTTGTCAGAGAAAGAGATTAAGCTCGATGGAGGACCGGTTACCCCGAGGGCCCGCCGTTCCCGTCGACTCCGGATAATAACAGAATTTTTTCTCTTTTTATGCCTGGTGGGCCTGACGATGGTATTTCTCCGTCCTCTTCAGAAAAATTTAAACGAAAAAATGGTCCACCTACGGGATCAAATAATAGCCCAGGGGGAAAAGGCCCTGGGAAGACGTATCCGGTACGATTCCATGGGGCCCTCTCTGTTTTCCACCATCGATATCCGAGGAATCCGTATTTATAGCGACGAGGGGGATCCATTCTTTCGCCTTAAACGACTTAGGATCGTTTATTCGCCCCTCCTACTTCTTTCGGGTGGGGAATTCAAGGCTGTTCGGTCTATCGTTTTGGATACCCCGGAAGTTTCTTTTGTGGCCTCCCGGGACGATGATTTGATGCAAAAATTGTTTCCTCCCGCCAGTTCGGCGGATCACCCTTCCACTTCCGTGGCAATCCCCAGGGATCAGATCAACGCTGATCTTCAAATTCGCGTATACGGAGGGAATCTTCGGTGGGCCTCGGGGAACGACTGGGTTCGGATGACTAAACTTACGATCCAGGGACGGTATGAAAACGATAGTCTGCGGTTTAGCGGCTCCTTGGGTCTGGCCCTTTCTCTGGGGGCCCTTCCCTCGGCCCTAGGGCCCCTGCATCTGGATGCCAAATTTTCAGGTTCCCTTTCGACGGATTTGAAAACCGGCTCCGTAACCCTAGCCTTACCCCGTCTGGAGGGGGATTCTTTTTCCTTAAAACCCTTAACGGTCAACGTGGCTCTTCAAAATGGAGAGCTGGAAATGAGAAAAATCAAGGATCGTCTTCCCTTTGACCTTACCCTCCGTTATACCTTTGCCACGGAAATTCTTAAAGCGGAATTGATGATGGATCATTTTTCCCCCCTTAGTTTTTTGACCCCCCGATTTTCCTGGGCTCCCTTGGGTCCCTGGTTAGGGGGGAGCTTTTCGGGAAACCTTTCGACTTCCCTCTCCCTCCGCGGAAACGTGACGTACCAGGGGAACCTTCAGGTCTTCTACGCCAACATACCCCCCATTGGGAAGGCCCAGGTGAACCTTCAAGCCCGGGGGACCGCACGGGCCATCCACTTTGACTCCCTTACCGTCGTTCCATCCCAGGGGAACCTGGAATTTCAGGGGGATCTGGATTTTACGACCTGGGCTCCCACGGGAAGATTGCGGATTTCCGGCTTTAAAACCCGAAGCGGGGACCCTTTAGACGCGGATGCCCGTATTTCCATGGAAGGCCGGGACTTGGTTCTCTTTGCCGATCAGGTATCCCTGGGGACTGTGACCCTTTCCGCAGTGGATGTCCGGGTAATTCGGGAAGCCCAATCCCTATCCTTCCAAATTTCGGCCCTCCGGTTCTCTAACGTGGAATCCTATGAAAACGTAAAGATCACCCGGATCTCTTCCGTGGGGTCCTTTACTTGGAAAACGAACCTTTTGCAAGCCTCCGTTTCGGCGGATTCCTTTGCCGCCGCCGACCTTATGGCCCTGCTTCGATCTTTTAGTGATGTGCCCCCGCTCCCCGATCCTTTGCCTTCCTTGGTGGATCATCTTTCCATGACCACGGAGCTCTTTTTTTCTACGGATTTCCACCATTTTTCCTTTAACATCCCCCGTTTTGTAACAGCTTACCAGGGAAATGGGGACTTCTTCGCGGTGGCCTCGATCTCCGGAACCGACACCCATTTTTCCATAACCGACGGCCGCCTCGTATGGACCGGTGGAAGCTTGAATTTTTCTTCCAGCGCGGATTTTTCTGACCCCACGGATATCAATTTCAAGATCGATTCGGTTTTTAAGGATCTAACGTACCATGTGGATGGTACTCTGTTGGATCAACGGTCCTTGAGCCTCCAGGGTTCCTACGGTTTTTCATCCCACCTTTCGATTGCCGAGGGAGGTGAAATTTCTGGGATCCTACAAGTTCAAGCCCTGCCGATTCCCTGGGGAGAACAGCGGCCTAAGCTTTCCTTCGCCGGCAGTTTTCGTTGGGCTACCCCCGCTGAATGGTCCATCACGGTGGATACATTGGGAATCAGCGAAGTGTCCCTTTGGAACAGCAAAGCCATTACCGCAGAACTAGGGGGAACGGTAAACCAGGGAGGAGCTAATTTTACACACCTTTCCTACGACGATGGCCGGGGGCCCTTATCCGGAAAGGCGGCGGCTACCTGGAATCCGGGGTTCACCTCCGTATCCGCCAACCTTCAGCTGAACGATACTTCGGGAAACGAACGGTACGAGTGGAATTCCGCGTACCAGGGGGGATCCTTTAATTTGCGGCTCTACCTGGTTAGGGCCCAAATTGCCCGGCTCTTTCCCGATGCCCAAGCCGCCAGAGTCACCGGCGAAGTCCGCCTTATCTGGAAAGATTGGTCCTCCTACTCGGTGGATTGCAAATTGGCGTCCTTACAGACAAAAATGGGGGATCAGGATGTTGCCCTGGGGGCCTCTTTTTCCCTGACCCCCCAAAGTTTGGACGTGGAAGATCTTGCCCTGGCCTACGGCAGTCTGAATGTACAGGTTCCCCAATTCAAAATTGATCGACTTGCCCAGCGGGCCTCGGGGGCTTTTCGGCTAAAGGGTACCGCCTTTGGCCGGGACATGGATATAAACGGGAGCGGGGAACTTGCTTTTTCCCCCTTCGACACCTGGGATAAGGCGATGGATGGATTAACAACCCTGCGGTCCTCCATACAGATCCAAAGCGCCCGATTGGACGCTTGGCAATCCTCCGAAGCTTTTCAAATCAACCTAGAGAAACAGAAGGATACGATCACCCTTAACGGGGGGCCCAAAAATTCTATCCGGCTCCAGATAGGCCAGGGTGGGGCGTTTTACGCGGCCTTTTCCAATCCCCTTCCACTTCGGGGATCGATCACGGGTACCCTTTTGAACGGCATCATTGACGCCTCTACCAGGGATCTTTACGTGGACTTCCCCGTTTTCTGGGCTCTTTTTAATCTGCAGTCCATGGTTGATTTTACGGGCGGGTTTTTAAACGCCACCATCCGAATTACAGGTCCCCTGAGCGATCCGGAATTCTCTGGCCGTGCGGAGGGAAAAAGCGTCCGTCTCAGGGTTCCCGATTGGGTCGTGGGAGAATTGGGCCCCGCGTCGGTGGACCTGGTGTTTAACGGTAACGAAATGAGTTTTGGTCCCCTCATTCTTCCCGCAGAAAAGGGGTACGGGACCATTCAAGCGAAATTTTATTTTGACCGGTGGATTCCCACGACCTTTACCATGGGTATTTCTGTCCCCCCGACCAATGCTATTCCCTTTAAAAATTCCCTCTTTGGGGTCCATGCCCTGGGACTCGCTTCGGGGAACCTCAACTTGACCTTGGACGAGGCGGGTTTTAAAATCGGGGGCGTACTGACGGCCCAGAACACCCAGGTAACCCTGGATACAAGGGCAATGACCGAGGCCCAGGGAACATCGGGGGGGGAGGTTTTTCCGGTTTTTGTGGATCTTTTAATCAAAACGGACCGAAAGGTCGAATTCCTCTGGCCTTCGGAGGAGCTTCCAGTGGTCCGAGGGTACGCGGATATCGGTTCTAACCTCCATATACTCTCCAATAGCGTAGCCGGACGCTACTCCCTGACGGGGAAGGTCCAATTCCGCGGCGGGGAAGTGTTTTATTTTCAGCGGAGTTTCTATATAACCGAAGGTATTTTAACGTTTAACGAAAATGAGATCCATTTTGACCCCCGGTTGATTCTTCGGGCGGAGATTCGGGATAGGACCGACGAGGGGCCCGTAACGATTGCCCTGGTGGTAAACGATGCTCCCTTAAGCACCTTTACGCCCCGGTTGGAATCCGATCCTCCCCTCTCGCAGTTTGACATTTTATCAATTTTAGGGCAAAACTTAACCCTTAGTTCCCAGAATAATCCGAATCAGATCCAAAACGCCCTCATTGCCGCGTCCTCGGATGTTTTCGCTCAGTTTAACGTAATCCGGGTGTTTGAAAAGAATATTCGGGACACCTTGAACCTGGATATGTTCTCCGTTCGGACCCAGGTCCTGCAAAACGCGGTGCTCAAGGCCACGGGGTTACGGTCCGAGGCGGTTGACAGGATGAACGGCCTGGGTAACTATTTCGACAATACAACTGTTTTCATGGGGAAGTACTTTGGACCTAACTTATTCGTCCAATCCATGCTATCTTTACGGTACGACCCTACAAAGGCCTACGATTTGTTTGGAGGTATGACCTTAGAACCGGACATTGGAATGGAATTACGGACTCCGCTTTTTAACCTTCGGTGGGACTTTGTTCCTACCCATCCTGAGCATTTATTTATTGACGACCAGTCCTTTACCCTTAGTTGGAAATGGTCCCTTAAATAGCTTCGGGGAAAAATTGCAGACCACGGCGGCACGAACCAACGGGCCCCCGTATTGTAAGGAGCTTGGATGCGCACTCGACTCGTTGCCCTGTTTTTGCTTCTAATTTCAGTTTCTTTAGCCTTTGCCCAGCAGAGGGCGGATGATTGGTATGTTGGCAAGCCCATAAAAGACATAACCTTCGACGGGTTAAAGCACGTTAAGGCCTCGGAACTCGAGGGGGTTATCCAGCCCTATATAGGCCGTCTGTTTAAGGACGACCTTTTTTGGGAGCTCCAAGGCCGACTATACGCCCTGGAATACTTTGACGTGATTACCCCTTCCGCAGTCCCCGCCAATCCCGAGGGGTCGGCGGTGATTATCAAATTTACCGTTACGGAAAAACCGGTGGTTTCCAAAATTAATTTTGAGGGAAACAAGGGACTGCGAAGGAACGAATTGCTCGATGTGATCACCATAAAAACCAACGATGTGGTCAACCAAATTAAACAAAAGGCCGATGAGCAGGCGATTAGAAATAAATATATGGAAAAGGGGTATCCGGACGTAAAGGTCACTTCGGATACCAAAAAAAATAAGGACGGATCGGTTGATCTAACGTTTACCATCCAGGAGGGAGAGAAAATAACCGTAGACGCGATCCGATTCGAGGGTAATACGGCCTTTTCGGAAAAAACTCTCCGGGGCATCCTTTCCTTAAAAACCAAATCCCTCTTTAACGATGGGGCCTACCAGGAAGCTAAACTGAACGCGGATAAAAACACCGTGGTCCAATACTATCAGGAGCGGGGGTATATCGACGCGGCGGTAACGGACGTGGTGAAGGAAATCCACAAGGACGCCCAGGGACATAACCTGGTTACCATAACGTTCCGAATTCACGAGGGAAAGGTCTATATCTTTGACGGCATAAGCTTTGAGGGAAACAAAATATTTTCCACCGAAAAACTATCCGCCCTGGTGTATTCTAAATCGGGACAAATTATAAACGGAAAAAAACTGGAAGCGGATTTCCAGAGAATCGCGGATTTGTACTACGAAAACGGGTATATTTTTAACACCATCAGCCACCGGGAAATTCGAAACGAGGCGGAAGGTAAGATCGCCTACCTCGTGTCCATCGTCGAACGGGACCGGGCTCATATCGAAAATATCATCATTCGGGGAAACAAGAAAACCAAGGACAGCGTGATCCTCCGGGAAATTCCCCTGGAAACGGGGGATATTTTCTCAAAAACCAAGGTCCTCGATGGCATGAGAAATCTCTATAATCTTCAATATTTTTCCTCCGTAACCCCCGAAACACCCCCCGGAAGCGCGGATAATTTAATGAACCTGGTGTTCAACGTGGAAGAACAACCCACTGCGGATATTCAGTTCGGTTTGACCTTCTCGGGTACCTCCACCCCCGACGCGTTCCCCATTTCCGGCTTGGTAAAGTGGAACGACCGAAATTTCCTGGGGCAGGGGAACATCTTTGGTGTGGAGGTAAACGGTTCGCCGGATACCCAGAGCGTATCGGTCCAGTATACCCAACGGTGGATGTTGGGACTGCCCCTGTCCGGGGGCTTTGATTTTACCGCTAAACATACGGCCCTAAAAGCCCTTATGGATAGTAGTGCCCCCTTCTTTAACGGGGATGAAACCTACGCCTACCCTGACGGGTTTAATACCTACCAGGAGTATATCGACGCGGCCAAAACCCCCGCGGACGAGTACCTTATGAAGTACGACCAGTGGAATCTGTCGGTGGGCTTTTCCACGGGGTACCGGTTTACCACGGCCTACGGAAACTTGAACCTTGGAGGGGGCATCCGTTCGGGGTTAATTCTCAATTCCTACGACGCCACCCTCTATCGGCCCTTCGATCCTACCCTACGGGCGGGAAATAACCTGTGGACCCCCGCGAACTCGGTATGGACCAGCGTGGCCTTGGATAACCGGGATGTTTATTACGACCCCAGCCGGGGGTACTACGGAATCCAGAGGGTAGGGTATTACGGTATTCTTCCCTTCGAATTGGAGCACTACGTAAAAACGGACACCAAGGCGGAATATTTCCATACCCTTTTTGAATTCCCCCTGACCGATAACTTCAAATTCAAGACCGTGTTCGGCATCCATTCGGGGCTTTCTTTTATTTTCCCCCAATGGTTCAACGGGGAACCGAAAATTAACTCTACCAACATGCTAGCCATCGATGGAATGTTTACCGCCCGGGGCTGGTACAGCGAGCGGCTTAACTACGGCTTGGCCCTCTGGGAAAACTGGGCGGAACTCCGCACCCCCCTGGTCCCGGGTGTTTTGGCCTGGGATTGGTTTATAGACGCCGCGGCGGTAAAAGATACGCCCCAGCACTTTTTCCAATACCTGGAGCCCGAAGACTTCCGGTTCAGCCTGGGAGGCGGATTCCGATTCACCATTCCCCAGTTCCCCTTCCGTTTTAGTTTGGCTAAACGATTTAAAATCGTAAACGGAGCCGTCGAATGGCAGGCCGGAGGTATTGGTCATAGCGCCAGCGATCCCACTTCGGGCTTGGATTTTGTTATCTCCTTTGCCCTTTCCACGTACTAGGAGCCTGTCGGACTGCATAAACCAGGCTCCCGAGAAGCTTCGCTTCTTGAGGAGTTTGTACCATAAAAAATCGCAGATTCCTGCGATTTTTTATGGTGCGCTCGGCAGGGCGCACCTACTAGCGGGTAAAAGTCCCGTACGGGCCCGGAAAGGGTCCGCCGGTTTGACAGGCTACTTGAAGGGGCTTCTAAAATTTTTTTAGGGGCCCATACAATAAAAAGCGAATTCCCCGGGGATTCGCGAAAAAACCTTCGAAGCGCCCCCAGGGGCCTTCGGGGTCCCCATGAGGAGCGTGTATGAAGAATAAAAGCCCCTATCTTATAGGCCTTTTTCTACTTTTGGCCTCGGCCCTACAGGCCCAACAGCTGACCCGATTCGCGGTGGTGGACCTGCCAAAAATCTATACCGCCTTTTTCCAGGATTCAAAGGCGGTTCGGGACTTTCAGGAAAAGAGCGCCAAGGTCCAAGCGGATGTGGACCGGATGACCGCGGAAATACAGGGCCTTCAAAAAAGCAAGCTGGACGCGGATACCGCCGGGGATAAGACCACGGCTCTCCAGTTGGATAACGAAATTTACAAAAAATCCGAGTATTTAAAGGAGTATTACCGGATAAAAAGCGCCGAATTGGAGGACCAAAAGAAAAAACTGACCGAATCGACAGCTTTTTTACAGCAGGTTTACGATGAGATAAAAATCGTAGCCGAAAGCGACGGCTACAGCATGGTCCTGAACCTTAAGGAAAACACGGGGATTCTCTGGTACAGCCCCACGGTGGACATCACCGATAAGGTTATTCAGAACCTTAAAACAAAGGCGGGCCGCTGAAATCGCAATTTCAGCGGAACCATTCTAAAAACTGATGTTTTTAGAATGGTCTCTAACTTTCAAAGGAGCCAGATTTATACAATCCCACAAGCTTCTAGGATTTTTTTTCTTGATTTTTAAGAAGGCTATGGAGGATCGAAAACTTTTTTCTGTTTTCCTCCGACAGCTCCATTAAATTTTCGTGGGTCCGTAGCAGAAGATCCGGACCCGTATCTTGGGTCTTTAGTATATTTTGCATATTCGACGGAAATGCCACGGTTTCGTCGACCAGATCCACCAACGTGGTGATCCCCAACCCCTCCAGTAGTTCCAAAGCCGTGACCGAGGGCTTCACGATCGAAAGTTTTTTTCCCGACGCCTTGATCAACCGCTTATTAAAGCCCACCAAAAGACCCATGAAGGTGGAATCCATATAATCGCAGGCGGAAAGATCGACGTACATGTTCTCCACCTGGGGAGCCGTCTCAAATCGAGAAAAAACTATTCCGCGAAGATCCGCACAAAGGGAGGCTGTGATGTGTCCCTGGGCCCGAAGATACAGGGTGTTGCGATCTTCCTTATACCATAACGCTTCGGCCACGCAAAACTCCTTTTACAACCGAGGCCTTTCAAAAGCAAGGGCCTTTCGTAAAAACCTCAAGCGTATGAACCGTGTAAAACCCCGGGGGTTTTAAAACGGCCCCGTGTATGTTGTACTTTAATTTATACTTTCGTATAATGCAACTCCCATGGCCGATTCGAGCCCCCTCATTGAACAATACCGGCGTATCAAGAAGGACTATAGGGACGATGTTCTCTTTTTCCGGTTGGGCGATTTTTATGAAATGTTTTCAGAGGACGCCCTCGAAGTTTCTTCCCTCCTCAACCTTACCCTGACAAGCCGAAATGGGCTTCCCATGTGTGGGATTCCCTACCACGCCGCCCGTTCGTATATCGGCCGACTCCTACGGTTAGGGAAAAAAATCGCTATTTGCGAACAAATCTCCGAACCCGGCAAGGGCAAAGGGCTGGTGGAACGGGAAGTGGTCGAGGTAATTACCCCGGGAACCATCGTGGACGAGGAGTACCTGGATAAGGGAAGCTCCAATTATCTAGCCGCCCTCGCTTCGGGAGCCAAAGCCCTTTCCTTCGCCTATATTGACCTTTCCACCGGGGATTTTAGGACCACCCTTTTCCCCCTGGAGGATGCCCTGGAACGGTTGAAACGGGAGTTGGAGCGGGTCCAGCCCCGGGAATTGATAGTCCAGGAATCTCTGTTGGAGGAATGGAAAGAATTGGCCCGTTCCGTGTTGGACCGGAGCGCCCTGGTGGTGAACCGATGGGCCGATTGGCTTTTTGACGGACAACGAAGTGCCGAACGTCTGCAGAGGCAGTTCGGTACGGCGAATTTAAGGGCCTTTGGCCTGGGCGATGATCCCGTGGTCCTGCTCGCCCCGGGGGCCCTGCTGGACTACCTCGATGAAACCGCCAAAAGCGTGCTTCCCCACGTTCGGGCCATCGTCCTCTACGGGGATGAGGATTACGTGGAAATTGACGAGTCATCCCAACGGAACCTGGAGTTAATCCGGAATCTGCGGGATGGGGATACAAAGTATTCTCTTTTAGAAGTAATGGATGAAAGCCGTACCGCCATGGGTAGAAGGCTTTTAAAGTGGCGGATCCTCCACCCCCTTCGGAAAATCCCCCAAATAGAACGGCGACTCCAGCGGGTAGACCTATTATACCACGATCAGGCCCATTTGACCGCCCTCCGGGAGATCCTGGCCCAGGCGCCGGATTTGGAACGCCTTTGTTCCCGGGTCGCCATGGATAGGGCCCACGGAAAGGACCTGAAGGCAGTGGCTTGGGCCCTGGGCCTTTACGAAAAAATTGAAGCCCTGGCCGACACCGTGGGACTCTCTTTTACAGACGAAGGCCAGGATGATGACGCCGTAGCCCCCCCTTCACGGGAAACCCTGGAAAAGCTTCAAAAACTTCGGCAACTGTTGGATCGCGCCTTGGTCGACGAACCTTCTATCCTCCTAACCGAGGGTAACTTGATCAGAAAGGGGTTTAGCCCCGAATTGGACAATCTGCTTTCCCTTCGGGATAACGGTCGCCAACTCCTGGAAGCCTACCTGGAGGAAGAACGCTCCCTTACGGGAATAAACACCCTGAAAATTCGGTACAATCGCCTCATCGGCTATTTTTTTGAGGTAACCAAGTCCAACCTCCCCCTGGTACCCTCCCATTTTATCCGTCGTCAGGGGGTCGTGGGGGGGGAGCGGTTTACCACCGATCGATTGGCGGCCCTGGAATCGGAAATAAACGGGGCCTCGGACCGGGTAATCGAACTGGAACGACGCCTCTTTGTGCAGATCCGGGACTCGGCCAAGGAATGCCTCGTGGAAATGATGGCCGCGGCTCGACGAATCGCCGATTTGGACGTGGCCCAATCCTTGGCCAGGGCCGCCACGGTTCGCGGTTGGGTGCGCCCCCGGCTGGACGATTCGTCGAGCCTTAGCATCCTGGAGGGCCGCCACCCGGTGGTGGAAGCCCATCTGGCCCGGGGAGAATTTGTCCCCAACGACGTACTTTTAAACAGAGCGGGGGTGTATTTCGCCCTGATCACGGGACCAAATATGGCGGGAAAATCCACCTACCTCCGGCAGGCGGCCCTTATCGCCCTGATGGCCCAGATGGGTAGTTTTGTCCCCGCCCGGGAAGCCACCGTGGGGGTGGTGGATAGGGTGTTTTGCCGGGTGGGAGCATCGGATAACCTTGCCCGGGGGGAATCCACCTTCCTCGTCGAAATGAGCGAAACCGCCCATATCCTCCACGCCGCTACGGATAAAAGCCTGGTCATTATGGACGAGGTAGGCCGGGGAACCGGTACCAACGATGGACTTTCCCTGGCCTGGGCCATCTGCGAAGACCTCCTACATCGAATTCGTTGCCGAACCCTTTTCGCGACCCATTATCACGAACTTTCCGCCCTGGAACACCCAGCCCTGGCCAACCGGTCCATGGAGGTGTTGGAACGGGACGGGGAGATTGTATTTTTACGCAAACTTAAGGAAGGGGCTACCGCCGAATCCTACGGTCTCCACGTGGCCCGGTTAGCGGGCATTCCATCTGCCATCATTCAAAGGGCCGCCGGGATTATGGAAAAGCTCCGGGAAAATGAAAAAAAATTAACCGGTCTCCCCATCACACCGGGGGACAACGAAGAAAAAGAGAATCTCCCCCGGGAAGATCGAAGAAGGAGCCGAATTGAGGAAGAACTCCTGGACCTGGACGAAAACCGACTAACCCCCCTGGGGGCGCTTACAAAAATCCACCAATGGAAAGAAAGCCTTTCCCGGAGCGAAGGTCCCCACCGCCCTTCCAGCGGGGGCGCTAAAAGAAAGGAACAGGATAAAAATCTCTCCCTTTTTTAACTGTGGAACAATTCTAAAAACATCAGTTTTTAGAGGGAACTCATTGTTTTTTAAAGCATCCGGTTTTTTCGCGCCATAAAGGGGGTATGAAAGAACCCTTTTTTTTGATCGACCGGATCCGCGAATGGATAGCCCCGTCCCAGTGTGCCCTCTGCGGCACGGACCTGTTTGAAGGCCCAGAAATTCACCGGGGGCTCTGCGAAGCCTGCCACGCCTTTTTACGGGTATCCTTTCCCCCCGCCTGTCCCCACTGTGGCAGGCCCCTTATCTCGGAGGAGGGGTTGTGTATTGAATGCCGTCAAAAGGAACGACCCTTTTACGACGCCGTGGTGGCCCTGTATCCCTACGGAGGCGTGTATCGGAACCTATTGGCCGCGTACAAGTTTCACCGGCATCGTCCCTTGGCCAATTTTTTTATACCCCCCATGCTCGAAGCCCTGGATCAGCTGGCGCTTACCCATCCCCCCGTTGACGCCCTGGTTCCCGTTCCTCCTCGGCCGGGAAAGCTAAAAAAAACCGGATGGGACCAAATCGAGTACCTAGCGAAAAAATTAGAAAAAGCAACGACGATCCCCGTACTCCGTTGTTTACGTCGAAGCGTCTCCCGGAGTCAGAAGGAACTAAACCGGGAAGAACGCTCGGTGAATTTACGGGGGAAAATTCAGTGCTCCACCAGGGTAGGCCCCACGGTAGCGATATTTGACGATGTAATAACCACCGGGGCCACCTTAAACGCCTGTGCCGAGGCCCTTCGAGCCTCGGGGGCTCAACGGGTCTACGGCATCGCCCTTTTCTACGATTGACAAAGAACGACGCAATGGATACAGTGGGTATGACAATCGATGATTCAAGAACAAAAAGGGGTCGTTCGAACGACTCCTTTTTTATAGGTGGTGCTGTGCGGTACAATCCCCCCTGGGATGAAGACTTATACCGTTCCCTCGCTCCGGTTATCCGGGGCCTTGGCTTATCTCTGGTGGAAGTGTTTCTTTCACGGAACCGAGGGGCGGTACAACTTCGTTTAACGGTAACAAAACCGGGGGTCGTCAGCCTGGGAGATTGCTCCAAGGCCCATCACGCGGTTCTTCCGCGTTTAGAATTGGCTTTTCCCGATCAGGACTTGTACGTCGAAGTTACATCCCCGGGTATTGATCGGGTGATAAAAGATGGGTCGGAATTTACCCTGTATATCGGTAAGGGCGTTAAATGCTACCGTACCGATATATCCGACTGGACCGGGGGTGTGGTGGTCGAAGCGGACGATAACAGCGTGACGCTTCGAAAATTGGGGGAGACGGTGAAATTGCCCTACGAAATTATAGCGAAAGCAAAGTTAGATTATTCACAGGAGGTTGAAGACTGATGGCATCGGATATGTCCGAAGCGATCCGCCAACTGATTCAGGATCGTGGTATTTCAGAGGAACTCGTCCTCAGGACCATCGAGAATACCCTCCTGGCGGCGTACAAACGCCGTTACGGAAACGCGGATAACGCGGTGGTCCGTTTTAACGATGATAATACCCAGGTGGCGATTTTCGCGAAGAAAAAGATTGTCGATGGGGTATACGATCCGGTTTCGGAGATCGACCTGGAAGAGGCTCGGGAGTTGGACCCGGAAGCGGAAATCGGCGATGAGTTGCTCATCGAAGTGGACCCTAAGGAATTTGATCGAATCGCCGTTCAAAGCGCAAAACAGACGGCCCATCAGTCGATCCGGGAAATCCAGAAGGATAGCCTCTATTCGGAGTACAAAGATAAGGTCGGCGAGATTATTATCGGGTACTACCAACGAGAACGGAACGGTACGATTTATGTGGATTTGGGAAAGGTCGAGGGAATTTTACCCCGGAAATACCAGTCCCCCCGGGAAGTGTACCACGTGAACGACCGCATCAAGGCCCTTATCACGGAGGTTAATAAAACCCCCGCAGGGCTTCAAATCGTGCTTTCCCGTACCCACACGGACTTTGTCCGGGCCATTTTTGAGCTGGAAGTTCCGGAGGTTTACGATAAGACCGTGGAAATCCATAAAATTGTCCGGGAGCCGGGGTATAGGACCAAACTGGCGGTCTACTCCAACCGGGACGATGTGGACCCCGTGGGCGCCTGCGTGGGTCTGAAGGGTGTCCGAATTCAATCGATTATCCGGGAGCTGGAAGGGGAAAAAATCGATATCCTAAAGTACGATCCCGATCCTCGCCGCTTCATAAAAAATGCCCTGTCCCCCGCGGAAGTTCGGGATGTGATCATCCTGGACGAGGCGAAACATCAAGCCTTGGCGGTGGTCAACGAATCCCAACTTTCTTTAGCCATTGGTAAGCAGGGTCTAAACGTTCGGTTGGCCAATAGGCTGGTGGACTGGAATATCGACGTTAAAACCGAGGCCCAGTACGCCGAAATGGATGTTTCCTCCGAATCCCGGCGGGCCGTATCGGAACTTTTCGGGGACACGGAGGAATACGAAGAGGAAATTACCCGCATAGCCGAGTTGCCGGGGGTCGATCCTGCGGTTGCCGCGGCCTTAGCCGAAAACGGCGTCGAGTACATCGAAGATTTCCTGGCCCTTTCGGAAGGACAGCTTTCGGAACTCCAGGGTATTACGGCGGATCAATTAAAGGTACTCCAGGGCTTGATCGATGAAAATGTGGAAATTGTAGAAGAGGATGTCCAAGCTGAGGCCCCTGCGAACGAAGAACCGGTGGAAGGGGAAGGCGAAGAATCGGACGAAGATACGGAAGAGTACGAGTGTCCCGAATGTGGCGCGAAAATAACAACTGATATGACAACCTGTCCTAATTGTGGCATTGGGTTGAGCTTCGAATACGAAGATGAAGAGTAAAGGTGGATTATGGCTGAGGAATTCGATACTACGCAGAAACCGAAAGTGGAGCTGATCAAACACACAAAAACCGCCTCCGAATCTCCGGAGGGGGCGGCGCCTTCTTCCGGAGCCCCCAGCGGCCCGGAACATGGGGAACGCCGCAAGGTGGTGGTGGTAAAGAAAAAGCCTCAAAGCCCCGTTCCTTCATCCGTTTCAGAGCCGGTCCCGGCAAAAAAGCCCTCCGCCCGGGTTGTGCCGGTTAGCCATCCAAGCGAAAAGGAGGCCGAACCGGTCAGCGGGAAGGAAAATTCCCTCCCCAAAACCGCGGTCGCCCCCGTGGAAACGGCTAAACCGTCGCCCTCCGCTGAGGTGAAACCTTCCGCTGGTACGCCAGCCGCCCCTGGACCTTCGCTACATCCGGCAACGGGGGGAGCCGCTCCTGTCAGCGTATCCGTCCCTCCCTCCGGAGCGGTCCCTCCCGACACGGCCACCGAGCCCCAGAGGGTTCCTTCCGAAAGGGAACCCAAGGCCGCCGAAGCTTCCGGTGAACGGGTTTCCTCTCTACCTCCCACACCCCGGCCTTCCGGTGCCGCGGGTCGGGTAGGGGGACGGCCTGTGGGGCCCTCCAGCCCCTCTAGCTCCCCGAATCGAACCCCCGGTTCTCCCTTTCCCCAACGGCCCGCGGCGGCCGCTGGTCGGGTTGGAGGTCGTCCGGTAGGTAATAGATATCCTAACCCTCCCTCGTCGTCCTCCGGTGGATTCAACAATGGAGGGTCCTACAACGGAGGGGCTCCCAGCCAGGCTCCCTACCCCAATAGACCCCAGGGCCAGGTAAGTCGGCCGGGGTATGGTCCCCCTCCGCGTTCTTCCTACGGCGGAAACGGCGGGGCTCCGGGGGGCCCTCCTCGAAGTGGTCCTCCGGGACAAGGTCGACCGCCCTACAACGGCCCTCGGACCCCCTACAACGGCCCTCGGCCGGGCTTCCCTCCCCGGTCAGGTCCCGGTGGACGCCCCGGTCCCGGTGGACGTCCTGGTACGGCCCCCGTGACCCCCTTAGCCGAGGGGAAGGGACCCGTAAAAAAGACTTTTAAGGCCAAGAAACCGGTCTATCAACGTAAAGAACAGGAGATGGAGGAGAAGCTTCTTCAGACCAAGAAGAAGGCTACCCGGATGGCGAATCCGGTACCCAAATCCATCGATATAATGGAAGTCATTTCCGTTTCCGAACTGGCCCGGAAGATGAATTTAAAGGCCTCGGACCTGATTCAAAAATTGATGTCCATGGGCATGATGGTGACCATAAATCAACAGATTGACGCGGAGACCGCCACTATTCTGGCCTCCGAGTTTGGTTGTACCGTCAACATCGTCAGCCTTTACGACGAAACGGTCATAGAAACGGAGAAGGATGGGGAGAATTCCCTGCGGCATCGGCCTCCTGTGGTTACCGTCATGGGGCACGTAGACCATGGTAAAACCAAACTGCTGGATGCTATTCGGAGCACCGATGTGGTCGCCGGAGAGTTTGGTGGGATTACCCAGCACATTGGTGCGTACATGGTGGAAACTCCTAACGGGGCCATAACCTTCTTGGACACCCCGGGACACGAAGCCTTTACCCGCATGCGGGCCCGGGGCGCACAGGTTACGGATATCGTAGTCCTGGTGGTCGCGGCGGATGACGGCGTTATGCCCCAAACGGTAGAAGCGATCAACCACGCCAAGGAAGCTAAGGTTCCCATTATCGTGGCGATCAATAAGATCGATAAACCGGATGCCAATCCCGATAAGGTGAAAAATAAACTCTCCGAAATGGGGTTGATGCCCGAAGATTGGGGCGGACAGACGATGTTTGTCGAAATATCAGCCCTGAAGAAACTGGGAATTGATAAGCTTATCGAAGCGATTCTGCTACAGGCGGAAATCCTGGAGCTGACGGCTAACTACGATTGCCGAGCCGAAGGTAAGATTCTAGAATCCCGGATCGATCACGGTCGAGGGGTCGTTTCCACGGTGATCGTGGAACGGGGAACCCTACGGATTGGGGACTCCTTCGTCGCCGGCGTATGGCCAGGGAAAGTGCGGGCCCTTTTCAACGATAAGGGAGAAAAGATAGAAGAAGCGACCCCCGCCATGCCCGTGGAAGTTCTGGGCTTTGAGGGAATACCGAACGCGGGGGATCCCCTCCAGGTTGTGGAGGATGAGAGGACCGCCCGAGGAATTTCGACTAAACGCCAGGAATTAAAGCGTTTTGAGGACGCTAAGAACGTTAAGAAAATAACCCTGGATAACCTGTACGACACGATCAGCGACGGGGAAATTCAAGAACTGAAGGTTATCATTAAGGGCGACGTTCAGGGTTCGGTGGAGGCGGTACGCTCCAGTTTGGAAAAATTATCCACCAAGGAAGTGCGACTTAACGTTATCCAAGCCCTCCCGGGGGCTATTAACGAGGGGGACGTGGACTTGGCCGCGGCGTCTAACGCGATCATTATCGGGTTTAACGTTCGACCCACCCCCCAAGCCAAGGCCCTCGCGGACCAGGAAAAGGTGGAAATCCGTAAATACAACATAATCTACAAGGCGGTTGAAGAAATTCAACAAGCCATGGAGGGAATGTTAAAGCCGGATACGAAGGAAGAGGTTATCGCTACCGTGGAGGTTCGAAATACCTTTAAGGTGCCGAAGGTGGGAACTATAGCCGGCTGTTACGTCCTTACGGGGACGGTAAAACGAAGCGCCAGCGTGAACGTTATCCGCGAAGGGATTGTCCTCTTTACGGGTAAAATTTCATCCCTCAAACGGTTCAAAGACGATGCCCGCGAAGTGGCTTCCGGGTACGAATGTGGAATTGGGTTGGATGGGTTTGACGATATCCAGGTGGGCGATCAATTCGAGGTTTTCGAAATGGTCGAAGTTGCCCGGAAATTGTCCTAACGGGAAAGCGTATGTCCGAATATCGGTTGGAACGGTTAGGGCGCCTTATACAAGAAAAGATAGGCGCCCTTATTGTGGAACAAAAAATTAAGGATCCCCGGGTAAATTCCTTTCTCTCCGTATCGAGGGCGACGGTTTCTCGGGATCTTTCCTACGCGGATATCTATATTTCCAGTTTTAAAGATCAATCTTCTATTGAAAAAGGGGTCCAGGGACTTCAGAGCGCGGCGGGTTTTATTCAATCCCAATTAAACCTGCAGATGCATATCCGGCAAACCCCAAAACTTCGGTTCCACGCGGATTCTTCTTTGCAAGAGGGCTTTGATCTGGTTAAAAAAATCGAGGATCTTTCGAGTGAAGAAGGACAGTGACGCGGATGGATATCTCCTTCTAAAAAAAAGCGCGGGTTTAACCTCCTTTGATTCCCTTTCCCTCGTTAAAAGATCCCTGGGTACCCATCGTCTGGGGCATACGGGCACCCTGGATAAATTCGCCGAAGGCCTTTTGGTGATCCTGGTAGGCCGGTCCACGAAACTGGTACAATGGTTTTCCGCCCAGGATAAGGTGTACGAAGGGGTGTTTCATTTTGGTATCGAAACGGACACCCTGGATTGTGAAGGGGTCGAAATCGCCCGTGCGGAGGTCCCGACGGAGGACGCTATTCTTGCCCAACTGCCCTCCTTTACCGGAACTATCCTACAAAGACCACCGGAATATTCGGCCATTCACATCCAAGGGAAGCGGGCCTCCGACCTGGCGCGTTCGGGCGTGTCGGTGGAGATGAAAAGCCGGTCCATCGTTATTTACGATTTTGAACTCCTCGATTTTCAAGCTCCTCGAGCAACCTTTCGAATCCACTGCTCCTCCGGTACCTATATCCGTTCTTTGGCCAGAGATTTAGCTCGAGCTGTCGGTTCCCGGGCCTTCGTGGAAAAACTCGTCCGAACTTCCGTAGGCCAGTTTTCGCTTTACGACGCGGTCGACGTTTCAGAAACCGAGGATGCCCCAGAGGCCGTACGCAGGGCGTTGAAAAAAGTGGACCGTGCCGCCTTTGAAGCCCTGGGGGCGGCAATTTTTGAGGCGGAAGACCCGGTAGCCCGGAATATAGCCTTAGGCAGGCCCTTACAATTTGAAGCCCTAAAGCGTCAGGGGCCTGAAAATCCTTCCGACCTTGGGAATTTTGGGGGGGTCTTCTCCCAGGACGGCCGATTTTTGGCGGTCATAACCCAAGAGAATGGCCTGTGGCGATACGGGTACGTGTATGACCGTCCTTGATTGGCAATCCTTTTGTTCAAATTCCCCGCCGATCCCCCCGTCGGCCATGACCATTGGAGTTTTCGACGGGGTTCATCGGGGTCATCAGGAGCTTATCCGAAGGGTGGTTAATCAAAACGCTGGCCTACGGCCGGTGGCTATCACCTTCCAGACCAACCCCAAGGTTCTCTTGCGGAGATCCTCCCATGGGGGCGATATAACTAGCCTCAGACAGAAGTTAGGGTTGCTAGAAGCCCTGGGGATCGATCAGGTCGTACTGATTGACTTTTCCGGAAATTTCAGTAAACTTAGGGGGATAGAATTTGTCGATCTTTTAAAAGAAAGGGGAAATCTGCGTTATCTTGTGGTAGGTAGTGATTTTCGCTGTGGGTATCGTCTAGATACGGATGTGGTTCTGCTTAAAAAGATGAACGATGAATCCGGTATCATAACAGAGGTCGTTCCGCCCGTTGTAAGGGGGGATCTGCCGATAAGTTCAAGCCGTATCCGCGCCGCGATCGCGTCGGGCGACCTCGTCGAGGCGTCTAACCTTCTCGGGCGAAACGTGGAAATAGATCTGGTCGATGTTCCTCCTACCCCGAGGTCCGACGGGATCGTTTTTAACGTACGCGCTACCGCAAGACTCACGCCGCCTAATGGCCGGTACCCCGTGCTTTTAAAATATGGACAAGGGTTACAGATGAAAGAAGCTTTTATCGAGATAGAGAAGGGTATGGTGAAAATTCCCTACCAAATCGACTGTGAAAGCATCGAATTTATCGTATAGGAAACTTGAGACAATTCTAAAAACATCAGTTTTTAGAATTGTTCCGCTGAAATCGCAATTCCTGTAAGGAATTGCTTAAGTTCCCTCTAAAAACAATTGGTTTTTAGAGGGAACTCAAACTTCTAAAAAATAGTTGTTTTAGAAGATCCCTAGGGTTATAAGGAG